>OBLX010000012.1_pt1 | contig 137260 bp, 114 predicted proteins | sample 1519811 | NCBI WGS metagenome assembly OBLX01 (sample SAMEA3991476, study PRJEB22521) | metagenome | biome: anthropogenic terrestrial biome; feature: sewage plant; material: surface water | place: Sweden | collected 2012-09-26
GTTCGTCGATCAGCGGGGTCCAGGTGTCGTCGTCGACGTGGAGGCGCAACAACGCGGCGTGGATCTGGGCGGTGGTGCGGGCGACCACGGAGAACACGACGTTGCGGGCCCGGCAGGACCACACGAAGCGGGTGCACCCGGCCGAGTCGGTCCGCACCCGGACCTGCCGCCGGACCAGGGAACCGTCGTCGCCGGGGCGGTGACCGGCGGCGATCTCGGCGGGCAGCTGGGCGATCGCGTGGTCGAGGACGGTCTCGTGGTCCGCGATGTTGTTGGCCGCGGCGTTGCCGGGCCGCAACACCGCGGCGAGCGCTTCGCCGGTGGCGTCCGCGAAACAGAACATCGGGTGGAACCCGAAACCCCGCTTGAAGTGCGGTGCGGCTTGTTCCTTGTTCTCCGAGTGGATCTCGACCAGCGACGCGTCGATGTCCAACACGACCGGGCCGTTGCCCGCCGTCGCGGCGCTGCGGGCCCACACCTTGGCGCGCACGTCGGCCATCGCCGCCCACACGGCGTCGACCACCCCTGGGGTGAGGTCCTGGTTCAACGTGCGCCACAGGGTGGTGTCCGAACACACGCCCGTGAGCAGCGGCCGGTCGCCGCCCGCGGCGAGGGTCTCGACGTCGGCGCAGGACTCGCCGCCACCGGCGAGCATCAGCCCGGCGTGCACCAGCACCTTGCCGCGGTCGTGCGCGAACGCCCGTTCACCGCGCCACGGGACCGCCCCCGACAGGGATTCACCGAGGCCGATCCGGTCCGCGAACGACGCCATGAGCGCCAACCCCACATGCGGCGCGACCTGGTCGCCCGACCCTTCCACCTGCCAGTCGGCCGCGCTGGTACCGTGCATCTCGGAAGTGCCCTTCTTGCCTTGTCGGATACGTGCCTCGCAACACGAATCCTCCCAGGCCAGGAGGGCTTTTCCGCGGACGCGGCCCAGTCAGCTCACCCGGACCCGCGAACGATCGGGGCTAGGAGACTGCTGAGCAATCCGTCGGGCGGAAAGGCTCGCGTTCGGGGCGCGGATCGAAAAGAATGGGGGGATGCAAGGGACATCCCGCCTTGATCGCGAGCTGTTGGACGCGGCGGCGTTGTGCGCCCATCTGCTGGGTGACGGCACGGTGCACGCGTTGTTGGCCGAGCACCGCCGGGTGTTGTTCCCCGACGACATGTTCGCGGACCTGTTCGCGTCGGGGCGGGGCCGGCCGTCGGTGCCCGACGATGTGATCGCGACGGTGATGGTGCTGCAGGCGTTGGAAGCGAAGTCTGACCGTGAAGCGTGCCGGGCCCTCGAGCGTGACATCGCCTGGAAGGCCGCGGCGGGCCTGGCGTTGACAGACGAGGCGTTCCACCCGAGCGTGCTCACCCTGTGGCGCAACAAGCTGCGCAAGAGTGACGATCCCGAGCGGATCTTCAACGCGGTCCGGGCGGTGATCGCTGAGACCGGGGTGATCAAGGGCAAGACGCGGCGGGTGTTGGACTCGACGGTGCTCGACGACGCGGTGGCCCGCCAGGACACCATCGATCAGCTCGTCGCTCAGATCCGCCGTGCCCGCAAGCTGATCCCGGAGTTGTCCGAGGTGTGGGTGCGTGAGCACAACCTGGCCGATGGCCGCCCGCCGTGCGACTGGGACGACCCCGCGGACATCGACCGGGTGATCTCCGAGCTGGTCGATGACGCCAACGAGCTGGTGTGGGCCGCCGAGGACCTCCAGGCCGACGGGCTCGTGCTCACCCAGGTCCAGGCGGACGCGGTGGCCTTGTTGGCGCTGGTCGCAGGCCAAGACGTCGAGCCCGGCGACGGGCCCGGGAAGTGGCGGATCGCCCGCCGCACCGCATCGGACCGGGTCGTGTCCACGGTCGACCCGGAGTCCCGTCACGTCCACAAGACCCAGCACTCCTACCGTGACGGCTACAAGGCCCACATCGCGGTCGAGCCCGACACCGGCCTCATCACCGACACCGACCTGACCGCCGGCAACGTCGGCGACGCCGAAGCCGCTGAAGGTCTCCTCGCGGACGAACCCGCCGGGACCGAGGTGCTGGGCGACTCCGCCTACGGCACCGGCTACCTGCGCGCCCACCTGGCCAAACGCAAGATGGAAGCGACCATCAAGCCGCCCCCGCTACGCCCCGCGGTCGCCGGCGGGTTCACCCTCGATGACTTCGAGATCAACGAGACCGCCGGCACCATCGAGTGCCCCGCCGGGATCAGCGTCAAGATCAGCCCGCACCGGCGGGCGTCATTCGGCCGTAACTGCCACCGCTGCGCGCTCCGATCCCGCTGCACGAACGCCAAAGGCGGCCGGGTCATCGTGTTGCACCCCCACCACGCCCTGCTCGCCGCGGCGCGCGCCTACGCGCTCACGGACACGTTCAACGACCCCTACCGCCACCACCGGCCCATGGTCGAACGCAGCATCGCCTGGCTCGTCAGAGGCCCCAACCGCCGGCTCCGCTACCGCGGGATCGAACGCAACGGGCTCTGGCTCACCCACCGAGCCGCCGCCGTGAACCTCAACCGGCTCGTCAACCTCGGTCTCACCCACACCACCGACGGCTGGGCCACCGCCTGAGGGGCGAAACGGCCGCCGGGCCTGTCAAGGAGGGGCGACTTCACGGCACAAAGGCCACCAGCGCGGCCGGCACAACCCTCTACACCGGCTCTTCGGTCGGACATGACCCGGAGACCAACCCAAACGCTACGCCCAAGCCGCCACAAGCGCCTTGCTCAGCAGGCTCCTAGGCGTTCGGCGTGCTGGAAACGGTTGATCGAGCCGTTATTGAGGCGAGAACAGGCTCAGACATCCAAGTTGCCCGAGTGAGCATCGTCGATGACGAAGCCGCCGGCTGCCGCTTGTATGAGTTGCTCGCATGCCTCGGAAACTGAGGTCGCAACCTGATCCTCGACCGTCGGATGCTCACCTCCCGGGCGCACAGCCCCGATGCGCACCTCACCCTTCTTAGCACATGCGAGCAGTGCCGTCTCGCCCCCTTCGGCCAGGGCACACAGGAACATCGATGACTGCGTACGGTCCGAACCATGGTCGGGTCCCGCGTCAACCGCCGCCTTCAGGACGGCCCGCAGATACTCCAAATGATCCTGCTGCTCCAGGAAGTGCAATTGATGCACACCTACAGGGCTCACTGTCTCGAAGAGCCATTGGTCGCCCACAACGTGAATCGCACTCGCTATGCCCCAACTGTCCCGGCGACAACTCGCATCACCCAGGTACACGATCACTCTGCCGGTCGCCGCAAGGAGCGGTCCGACCACCGCGTTGATTTCTGACGAGGGCATCCCTTGTTCGTTGAGCAGTCCGCGGACGTACAAGGATCGGTTGCCGCGGAACACCGCAGCTTCCAGCGCCTCTACGGTTCCTTCAACAGTGGGGATTCCGCCGGTCCACGGGTGCGGCCCTCGAAAAGCTAGAGCAACGGCTTCGTCGTCAGTGAGCAGGAGTGGATGGTTCATAGCGAGAATATCTTCACCAACTGTACGGGCATCTGCGTCAGGGAGTCGCCGAAGGCGTCCACCCAGTCGTCAAGGCTCGCGTCTCTGATCATCTGCATTCCCTGTGGACTCCAATCGATGTCATGTGCGGCGCGCCCGACTTGGGTCCATGCCTGAATTGTGACACCGGCAAGGTAGCCATGTGGTGTCGCGGAAGCCTTGAAACCATCAGCGGCTAGATCTCCCGTCATGAAGAGGCCACCGAAGGTGGCGTCATCGTATCGACCGTGTGCGAGGTCGTCACCAATCGCATAACCGTCCACGAAGTACCCTGCAGCCTGGAAGACATGACCCCCGGTCCGAGCCCAGTCCAGATTGCGAGCATCGCCTAGGGTGCCCAGACCAGCACCGCCCATGGTCAAGAGATCGTTCACGCTACGAACCTGCGGCAGCGACTGTCCTCCCGCAGCGCCGGCGCCGCCGCCGCCCCCAGCGAACCCTCGGCCGGAACCGGCGGAATTGCTGGCGTTGACCTGTTCGTCGGCGTTGCGTTCCAGCTCGCTGGCGGCATCGCGGATGAACTGCGACGTCGACTGGAGGCGGACGCGGTGGCCGCCGGACCAGCTGCTCAAGAACCGGCTGGCGAAGTCGCCGACCCAATCCACGCTTCCGAGCAGGCTCGTGAGCGCTGAGCTGTGACCGTCGAGCTCATCCGCGGCACCCCGCATCTGAGCAGCCAGGTTCCGGAGCTCGTTCGGGTCCGCCCCGATCATGTCCGCCATGAACGATCAGCCCCTCGACGCCTGGTCCTGGCGGGCGGCGGCATTGTTCGCATCGTGGGACAGGTCGATCATGTCCAACAGCAGGCGGGCGACACCAGGTTCGTGCACCGAACGCCACTCGCCGAGGAACCGCTCGCGGTCCTCGCCCGCCCACGGCACGGACTGCACGAGCCGGCTCAGCCGCTCGGCCGTCGCGTCGATCTGCTCACGCCGCGCCAGGACGCTGCGCGCAAACTGGCGGATAGCAACAGGGTCACCCCCGATGTACGTCATCTGCGAAATCCCCCTCGTCGACCAGGGGCTCGGCGGGTCTCATGACCCGCCGAGCCGACCCCTCAGGACGAGGCGCTGATCTGCTCGTCGGCGTTGCGGCGGGCCTTGTCCGCGGCGTCCGTCAGCGCGCTGCAGACATTGCGGATCTGCGACGTGCAGCTGCCCGTCCACTCGGACTCGAACTGGGTGCGGTCGTTGCCCTGCCACGTCGTCCCCTGCAGCGACGACGTGATCCGCTGTGCCAAGGCCTCGATGTCCGAGGCTGCACCGGTCATCTGCTGTGCGAGAGCCCTCACCTCTTCGGGGTTCATCCCGAGCATGCCGGCTGCACTCATTTCATCTTCTCCTTGTGCTGGTACTAGGACTTTGACTTCCTCCGAGAGCTTAGAGCAGCACCTCGCGGAGCGGGAAGGGGGAGAACTCCCCCTTCGGCGATCAGGTCACGGGATTGGCCACCTGCACGAGCTCGGCGACGCCCGAATGGATGTAGAAGCCACGACCCGGAGGAAAATCAGAACGCCGCACTCGGGGCAAGGGCGTCCGGTAGATCTGCTCGCCGTCGTGCTGGTCGGGCTGCAGGATGATCCCGTGGCGGCCTGCCTTGACTGCCGCTTGCAGCGGCCACGACCCCGTATTGCCTGTCTCGCTGTCGGCCACGACGAGAACGCCCTCAGCTCGACACGCCGCGAGGAGGTCGACCAGTGGCTGATCACCGGCAGAGTTGAGCAACGAGTTGTGATCCTCGACCACGATGACCGCAGGCTTCCACCCCTGCTTCACTCGGCGAGTGAGGTCAGGGACCTTGCTGGCGATCTCCAATTCGCCCACGATCACCTGAGACCACGAGTGTCGGTCCTTGAGGAAGCTCCTCCCCGGACCGATGTAGAGTCGTTCGCCACCCGGGTCCGCTCGTCCGATCGCCGTCGTCAAGGCCGCCAACGTGGACGTTCGACCGCTCTGCGGAGGGCCGGTGACCAAGAACACATCGTCGGTCGAGATCGCCATCGGCTCGAGGGTCAGGCCCGAGATCCCGATCACCGGCTTGCCCGCGATGTTGTCCGGTAGTCCTGCAAAATCGACCTCGGCCGCAAGGCGCTCGATGGCCGGCGCTGGCTCCCACCCGGTTCGGGTGCCGATGCCGCGTGCCAAGCGGTCGATGGCATCGGCCTGCGTGGCGATGTTGGCGCTCCCTCCCATGACGAGGACTTGCACATGATCGCCGTCGAGGTACCCGCGCCCGGGCGGCGGTGATCCCTCGAACCAGTCAAGGGGCATCCCCGCGCTGGACAGATCCTGCTCCGACGTCAAGCGCAGGATCAGCTGCTTTTGGATGACGGAGTTCAGGGACGACGGGATGGTGCTCGGACGGTCCGCGGTCACGGCCAGATGCACGCCCACCGGTCGGCCTTCGGCGGCGATCCCGATCAGCTGATCGAACTGTCGGAGCAGCGGACCCACCTCGTACGCGCTTCGGAACGCCCCGAAGTTGTCGAGGAGGACCAGTATCCGTGCCTCATCGGGGGCATCGGCCTTCGTCCGGTAGTCCGCGATCGAATCCGCCCGGAAGGACGAGTACCGCTCTGCCCGCTCATCGATCGTTGATCGCAACATCCGGAGGAGCCGCTCCACACGCTCGCCGTCGTCCCCGTTGATGATCGATCCCACGTGCGGAAGAGCGTTGAGGATGGCGAGGCCACGCGAGCCGAAGTCGAGTCCGTAGACGTGGCAGGGGCCGCCCCGGAATCCCAAGCCCGCAATGACGGCAAGCGTCCGCAGAAACGCACTCTTGCCGGATCCCCCGGTCCCGATCGCCGCCATGTTCCCATCGACGTCCGGATGGAACGACACGTGGTACTGGCTCTGGTTGTCGGGGTCGTCGCGAATAGCGAAGGTGAGCACGCCATCGTCACGGCTGGGATCCGGGATGTTGGCGAGGTCGTACACGGGCGCCAGTTCGTCGAGCCACGGACGGCGCGGCACCGCGATCTCCGAGCGCTCGAAGGCGGTCGTCGCGGTGGCGACCAGGCGCTTCAGGTCGGTCGGGCCCGGCTCCGCCACTTGAGGTGCCGCGGCCGACTCGAGCGGCTCCCACGTCGCACCCGGTCCGAACGGGAACTCCTGGACGATGAGGGTCGGTGGAGGCGGCGTGTCCGACGTGTGCCCACCGACGTAGGCCGATTGGAACGGCACCAGGCGGCCCGGTCCGCTCTTGATGACCGCCCGGCCCGGGACTCCGGGATCGAACGAGGCCGCGATCTTGGACCCGACGACATCGTCGGAGTCGCTCTCATCGGCCACCCGCAACGCCACCCGCAAGTTGGTGTTGGCACGAAGGTTCCCGGTGATGACGTTGGCAGGACGCTGCGTGGCCAAGATCAGGTGGAGGCCCAGACTTCGGCCCCGCTGTGCCACGTTGATCACACCATCAACGAATTCGGGGACCTCCTGCGCGAGCGCCGCGAATTCGTCGACCACGATGAACAGGCTCGGTGGAGCCTCGACATCGCCATCCTTCTCGAGCTCGATGAGGTCCTTCTTGCCCTTCTTGTTCAGCAGCTTCTCGCGATGGGCGAGCTCGGCGTTCAACGAGGTCAAGGCCCGACGCACCAATTGCGGCGAGAGGTCGGTGACGAGTCCGACACAGTGCGGCAGCTTCACGCATTCCGCGAACGCGGAACCGCCCTTGTAATCCACGAAGAGGAACGTCGCGCGCGCTGGTGAATGCTCCAGCGCGATGCCGAGAACCCACGACTGAAGGAATTCGGACTTGCCCGAGCCGGTCGTGCCGCCGACGAGTGCGTGAGGGCCGTGCTCGCGCATGTCGAGCACCATGGCCCCGGTTGCCGCCGACCCCACGACGCTGCGCAGATGGTTCGGCTTGGTGCGCCGAGTGAACGCGCTCGGCAAGGAGTTCGAAAGGCGCCAACGGTCGATGACGGCATCGGGATCACCAAGCACATCCATCCCGACGAGTGCGGGCATGGCGACGGTGCGCGGCAGGTCCGAGGCGTCGTCGATGCGGGCCCCCGCGTCGACGACCGGCGCTTGCACCCGGGCCATCGCGGCGAGATCATCGGACGACGCCGCCTCGACCGCCACCGGCGTGACCACCATCCCGCCGGCCCGGCCAGGGAACCCGTCCACGAAACCGACATCACCTCGGGTGGGGTCACTGTTGTCCACATCCAGAAAGACGCGACACGCAGCGGGTAGTGCGGCGACCGAGGGGGCGAGCCACAGGAGGTGGACGCCGACGTGTCGGCCTCGTTCGGCGAGATCGACCAACCGCGCTCGGCTGATCGGGGCGTCGTTCTCGACGACGATCACCATCGACGGAACGGTTGTGCGGGACTCGGTCCCCGTGGTCAAGCGTTCCGTCACCATCTCATCGAGATGGTCGACCAGTTGGCTGATCGCCCCCGGCGAACCGGCCAGATGCACCGCCGACCGCCCGATCGGGCTGTGATCACTGGCACTGTGCGGGAACCACTTCAACCACGCCCAATCGGTGATCCTCTCGGACGGCACGATCGCACCCAGGATGACCTCCGAAGGCGAGTGCAGCGCAGCGATTTGGGCGACTGCGGCCCGCAGGCACGGCAGCGCCACCTCGCGACGACCGGAGAAGCCCACCGATCCGCACTCGGGCAGCGATGCGACCACCGGGACCGCGTCGACGTCGCGATGCTTGAACACGATCGCCCGCAGCTCGTACACGAGGTCAGGGATGCCATTGCGCGTGTTGTCGAGGTTGACGCTGTTCCGCGAAGGCATGGCACCGAGCCCTAGGCGCACGTCGAGGAACCCCCGGCCGTCGGGCCGATACGACCACAACAGGGGCTCGCGGCGCATGGCCCCGCCGATGAGCACTTCCGTGCGCGGGTGCTCCAGCCGGCGGGTCTCCGCCTCGATTCCCGCCTGGCTGGTGAGCTCGGCGTCGAGCCGTGCCAGCGCCTCTCGGAAGGCGGCTACGTGCTTCTCGTGCTCTCGTCGGCCGAAGATCCGTTGCTCGAGCACGTTGCCGAGCAACATGAAGGGGCTCAAGGCCACGAACATGATGGTGATGAGCTGGCGAGTGACTGCGAACATGATGCAGCCGAAGACCACGGGGGCGATCACCGGAACGATCGGCAGGCGCTGCTTCCTGAATGGCTCGGGTGGCTCGGGTGCGGGATGCTCGACGCCCTCGTAGACCACGTCGATGCGTGGGCTGCGATTGAAGAGCACCGATGTGGGGGTCTGGCCTTCCCCGTCGTGATGGACCACCTGGAAGGTGGTGTCTCCGACGACGACGAGGTCTCGGCTCCGCACCACGGCCCGATCGATGAGCTCGCCGCCGATCGCCGTGCCGTTCGACGAACCCAGATCGATGATCTCGACGACCTCGCCGACGTTGATGCGCAGATGCGTCTTCGAGACCTGAGGGTCCGTGAGCGCCACGTCGGAGTCCTGGCGGCTACGGCCCAGCTGACTCGACCCTCGGCGGAGAGGGAAGTCCTCGCCTTTGTCCGGGCCCGTGATCACCTTGAGCGTGGCGGCAGGAGGGCCGTGATCGGCCGAACGCCACGCCGAGCGCTCCGCGACACTGATGTGTTGTCCCGACAGCACCCCCGCCTCACCGATCGGCGCGTCAGGATCCAGGATGCGTCCTCCCTCGTCAGCGATCCACAAGGTCGGCTCGGCAGGTTCGCCGACCCGGGTCGGGTCTCGCTCGGCGATGGCAGCGGCGATCGCGCCAACCGTCGCGGTCGTGTCAGCGGTGACGAGGACGTCCGCTTCTGGGGTCTCCCCGCCCCGCACCACGGTCAGCTTGAGTTGCACTGGGCCTCAGCCCTTTCCCAGTGAGGTCAGGCTGAGTGCGGCGCGAGCGCGGTCGAGCGGTCCCAGGCCTTGGCGCAACTCGGCGCGGCCGACGCTGAAGTCCTTCCACGCCTCATCGATCTGCTGGCCGTCCGGCTCGTCTCGGCCGAAGACCGCTTCGTCGGAGCGGTCCGCCAACGTCGTGCTGATGGTCGAGTCGACGACGGCGGCCCGCTCACTCCGTGTCGAGCGCGCTGGCACCGGTCGGCCGAGATCCCGGGCGTAGTCGACCAACTCGTCGAAGCTGCCAGACAACCGTCTGCTGGGGCTCCCTCGGGTGCGGCGACGTGTTCGACGGCGGCGCTTCAAGATCAGGATCGCGAGAACGGGGCCACCGACGAGGATCGTCGGGACGGCGACGACTGCACCGACACGGACGAGTACCTCCCAGAGGTCAGTGCCACCCCCGTTCTCCTCCTTGTCCTCCCTGTCCTCCTCGGCCTCGAGCTCTTCGGGCACGGCGGTCGGCGGCGGAGTCGTCACCGGCGGCGGCGGCTGCGGCTCGGGATTCTCGCGGGCCGACCTCGGTTGGGCGACGACCTCGGGCACCTGGTCCTCGGGAGGGGTCCCGTCGATCGGCACCCAACCAACGCCGTCGACCGGAACCTCCACCCAGGCCTCGATGTCAGACCCCAGGAACGTGAGGTCGCGGCCGTCAGAGCGGTTGACGAAGCCGAGCACCAACCGAGCCGGGATGCCGCGGGCCCGGGCCATCAGCGCCAACGCGGAAGCGAACTGCTCGCCGTTTCCGAACGGGTTCAGAGGCTCCAGGAAGTAGACCATCCTGGCCAGGCTGTGACCGGGTGGACTCACCGGCTGCGCGTCGACGCCGCCGTCGGTGTAGCGGCCCTCGGTGACCAGGTGCTCGGCGATCGCAGTCATCTCCGAGTACGGGGTCGGCGCGTTCGCGGCCCACTCGGATGCCAGGGCGATGAGCTGCTCCGGCAACTGGCTGTCCTTCTCGACGCGGGAGAACCGACCATCGAGGCGTGCCCCCGCCAGCGCCTCGGCATTCGGGATGTCGGGGAACTCCGTGGTGATGTGATACCTCACACCGGTGGGGACGTCCGAAGGAATCGCGGCGGTGTCGCTCGCGATCGACACGCGCACCTCGTCCGTGAGGCGCCGTGGATCGGGAGCGTCGAAGGTGAGGCTGCGAACATCACCGGCGAGCGGCAACCACACACCGTGTGGCTTGAGGATCTCGAACGACAGGTCAACCCGCTCCGTGTCGAGGTCGGTCGGGAGCTCCGCACCCACACGCAGGTACTCGCCCGCCAAGACGCTGCCTGACCCCGAACCACGCCAGACCAGGCCGTCGTAGTCGTCCATCATGGCGATGCGGATCCGCTCGCCCGGTGGCAAGCCCGACACGGTCAGGATCCGGTCGTCTCGCACCGCTTCATCGGTGTACCTGCGAAAGCCGGCCAGAGCGCTCGGCTCGCTCAGTGGATCGAAGGGAGGTTCGACGTCATCGCGCAGGACGTACCGGTCATGGGCACTCGCCCCGGGGAGGACGGGGCCGACCAGCCCACCGATGGCCGCGGCCACCGCCAGGAGCGCCACCGCCCCGACGAAGCGTCGGGGTGACAATCGAGCCTCGTGTAGTTCACGACCGCGCCGGTGACGCACGCTGAGCCAACCCAGGACTGCGGCACCGAAGACCGCCCCTTGCAGAAGCAGGGACACCGGACGCTTGGTGCCCATCAGCAACGACACCGCGAGCAGGGCCATGGGCGGCACCACGCACCAGGACCGTTTGGCGTAGCGCAAGGCCAGGGCGATGGTTGCCACGGACGCGGCCAGCCCACAGAGGTATGGGACCGTGAGGAGGTCGCCGGCCTCACCGGCCGGCGGGAGGGTCGTGAGCAGGTCCTTCCACCCCGCTATGGCCGAGCTCGCTGCGGCGCGGGCGGCGTCCAGCGAAGGGAGGAAACCTGCGATGGCCCGGTGGTGCAGCGCCACCGGGCCTGCGAACAAGAAGAACGACAGGACGCCGGCGGCAGCCACGACGAGCAGTGGCAATTTGAGCTTGCCGAACACGTAGCCGAGGCCGACGCCCACGACAACCGACGGCACCCCGACCGTGAGCTCCTCGCCCCCCGAGAAGCTGGTCCGGAACCCGATGATGGCCAGACCACAGAGTGCGAGCGAGAACGCGACATCGACGAGATCGTCCTTGGTGGGCCTGAGCAGGACCCCGAGTCGCGTCGATGTGCTCACGCGGCACCCACAACGCCCAGGATGCGGTCCAGGTCCTCGAGGACGCCGAGCTCGACGATCGACACGCTGCCGACCCGACGACGGGTCGCCTCCTCACCGAGTCGGCACCGTATGGCGAGGATGGTGCGTTCGTGACCCAACCAGTCGCACGCCGCACGCAGCGAACGGTTGTCGACCTGCGAGCCGACCACGACGGCGATGATCGACGCTCCGCGCACGAACTGCTTCGACCACTGCGCGAGACCATGCACATCGGGGCCCGGGCCCACGTCGATGCCGGCAAGGCCGTCCAGGAGCAGTCCCGCGGTGTGGGCCGGCATCGGCTGGCGGCCACCGACCATGGTGACCTCCTGGCCATCCATCAAGGTCGTTCGACCGAGGGAGCCGACCACGGAGACGCCGAGCTCGAACTCGTCATCGCCGGCCCAGTCGCTCGCCGTGGTGGACAAGATCAGCCCGAGGTGACTCCGCCGGGTATCGACGAACTGTCGGATCATCAGCTGGCCGATGCGTGCCGTCGTCTTCCAGTGGATGTGGCGCCGATCGTCTCCTGGCACGTACTCGCGCAACGTGTGGAAGGCGACGTCACTGGTCGACAGGTCATTGGACGTGCGCCCATCCAGATCACGGAGCCATCCCGCGGTGAACGACGGCAGACGACGGGTGAAGGGGCGTACGTAGAGCACGGCCCCGGTGCCTGAGACCACCTCACGTCGGGCGACCCCCAGCGGATCTCCTTTCACGCTGGCGGCGGGCCCCATCGGGATGATGGCCCGCCGGCTCGTCGGCACGACGAACGACTCGAGGTGAGCCTCGCCCGCCTTCAACCCGCCGACTTCGAACGGGTGGATGTTCGCTCCCACCGGGACCTCGATCCGTGCTCCGAGGACGGACCGCGCGCCCGAGTTCGTCACCGTGACCTGGCCCACCGCCTCGTTGCCGACGACGACGCGGTCGGGCAGCACCGTGGTCTCGAGGTCGACACCGAGTCGGCCTATCGTCGCCGCGAGTGAGATGACCACGAGGGCGAGGCACGCGACCGCAACGATCATCAGCTCGTCCCAGCCGAGACGTTGACCGATCCACCACACCAGGACGCCCATCGCTGCGACCACCCAGCCGAGGCGGGTGATCGGCTCCACGACCTTGCGGATCGCGGCGACAACCGGGACGAGGCGGGGCCCGACGCGCGCGACCGCCGGCGAAGCCGCCGAGGCGAACCGCCGCTGGGCGTCGGCCGCCGCAGCGCGGGCACGCGGAAAGGCAGTCCCGACCGCCATGGATCAGGCTGCACCCCGCTGCTCAGGCGGTGCGATGTCAGCAAGCACCCGACCGAGGACCTGCTCGGCAGTCACGTCGTTGAACTGGGCATCCGGAGTGAGCAGGACACGATGGCCGAACACCGGCAGAACCAATGACTTGATGTCATCGGGCTTGACGTATGTCCTGCCGTTCGAGGCGGCCCACGTCTTGGCCGTACGGACCAAGGCCAGACACCCGCGAACCGAGGCTCCGAGGGCCGCCTCCGGTGCCGCGCGGGTCGCCTCGGCGATCCGGGCGACGTAGTCGAGCACGGACGGATCGACGTGGACGTCGTCGGCCAACTCCGCCATCTGAGCGACAGCACCAGCGGTGATCAGAGGTGACACCCCGGTGGAACGATCGCGATTGGACGAATCGGCCAAGAGCTCGACGGTCGTCTGATGATCGGGGTAGTTCAACGACGTCTTGATCAGGAAGCGGTCGAGCTGCGCCTCCGGCAAGGCGTAGGTGCCGGCTTGCTCGATCGGGTTCATCGTGGCGATGACCATGAAGGGCTTCCCAACCTCGTGGCGTTGCCCGTCAACGGTCACCTGACCCTCTTCCATGACCTCGAGCAGGGCAGCCTGGGTCTTGGGCGATGCGCGGTTGATCTCGTCAGCCAGAACGATGTTGGCGAACACCGGCCCCCGATGGAACTCGAACGTGAGCGAGCTCTGGTTGTAGATGGTCACGCCGGTCACATCGGAAGGCAGGAGATCGGGGGTGAACTGGATCCGGGAGTTGACGCCCTCCACCGTGTTGCCGATGGACTTGGCCAGCACGGTCTTTCCCGTACCAGGCACGTCCTCGAGGAGCATGTGCCCCTCAGAGAGCAAGCAGGTCAAGGCCAGCCGGGTGGTGCTCTCCTTCCCCTTGATCGCCACTTCGACGTTGTCGACCAACTTCGAAAACGTCTCGGCGAACCAGTCGGCCCTTTCTTGATCCATCTATTCGACCTCCATCCTCATCACCAGCTTGCAGTATTCGATCGATACTGGCCGTCAATCACCACATATACCCCACCGAAGGCGCTGGCATCGGCGTAACACCACAGCTCCCCGGATCCGCTCGATCCACTGACACGGCCCCCATTTCGGAAGTTGGTCCCCGACCAGAAGCTGTCACCATTAGCCGTATTGCATGAATAGGAGTGGTTCCCATTCGGAAGATTCGAGTACGAGATGCTGAGCCAGGAGCAACCTGAGGACGTACAGTCGCTCCCGTTCACTGCCGAGGAACCACGGCCCACGGACACCGACGGCGCCGGCGGGTCGCGCCGGCTCACGAAGTCCGAATCCTCGGCGCTGAGCGACCCGCGTGGCCCGTCGGTCGTGATCCGCACCCTGACGTCGCTCCGCTCACCGTCGGCGAGGTTCACGCTGCGCGTCCCCGAGGCATTGCCTGCCGTGCCGTGCTTGTCGGTGGCCGCCACCGACACTCGGACGTCGGCGATCGACGAGCTCCCACAGCCGTTGTCCGTGGTCCAGCTCCACGTCGCGCTCGAGCCGCTCACCTCTTTCTGGGCCGAGGTCACCGACGCAGTCGGGTCCCGGTAGGACATCACACTGTTGCTGGCCGCACTCGGCGGTGCGTTGCCATCAGAATTGTGTGCCCACACGACCGCGGACACCGACTGGCACACCGGTACCGTGATGGCCCCGCCACCCGGCGAGGTCGTACCCTCCGTGCCGTTGCTGAGACGGTAGTTGTACCGATCGATGGTCGCGCCGTTGTCGTTCGGGGCCGCGAACGTGAGCGTCGCGCTCCCCGCGGTCAGCCCGGCGAGGTCGAGGCTGACCGACGTGATCTGGGCCGGCACGTCGTCCGCACGGCCAACCACCGATGCGGGACTGGGCGCCGACCAGCCAGCCTTGTTCTCCGCCTCGACGCTGAACGTGTAGTCGACGCCGTTGGTGACGTTGAAGCGCTGTGTCCGCTCCGCCGCGCTCGCGGGGGCCGACACCGTCTCGCCGTTCGAGCCCACGCCGCTCACTCGGAATCCGTCGATCTCGTCGCCATTGCCATTGGTCGTGTCACTCGCCGTCCACGACACCTCGATCACACCTTGGCGCGCCCCGGCCGGTTCGTCGTCGACGGTCGGCGCCGACAGGTCCTTCGGTACTCCAGCAGGGCGGCACTCCTCCCTGTCACCGGTGGACGCAGGACTCGGTGCCGACGATCCAGGGGCATTGGTCGCGACCACCGTGAAGCGGTAGCACGTTCCGTTCTCCAGCCCCGTCCAACGATCACTCCGCGCCGAGCCCCCCACCGGGTGCGACTCGCCGGTCGTCACGTTGTTGATCGTGTAGGAGATGATGGGCGAGCCTTCGTTCGGTGGTGCGGTCCAGGAGACGTTCATCGTCTGATCGCCCCATTGCACTTCGGGCGGATCCGGGACTCCTGGGATGGCGTCCGGAACGCATCCGCTCGAAGGTGGCGAGAAGCGCGGGTCGGCGCCGGTCTCGGTGATCGCCCGGTTCACCGCGCCGACCTCGAACGAGTAGGTGCGGCCGTTCGTCAGCCCGTCGATGTCCTGGGTCGTGGCATTGCCGACCCTGCGCTCGCCGGTGCCACCGCCGCCGTCGGACGAGCTCACGCGGATGATGTAGTTGGTGATCGGCGAACCGTTGGCGGCAGGGGGCGCCCAGGTGATCGTAGAGACGCGCGAGCTACCCTCGTCGCAGGTGACGCTGGTGGGCGCGTCGGGGTAGCCGATCACGTTCACGGTCAGCGTGCCTTCGACTTCGCGGGCGGCGTCACCCGTGCTGTCGGCGACGCGGTACACCACCGTGGCCGACCCGAAGAAGTTGGGCCCGGGATCGTAGGTGACCCCCCGGCCGGAGATGCGGGCCGTGCCGCCGCCGGACCTGACCTCCGCACGACGCAACTCGAGTGGGGCCTCCGGGAACGGGTTCACGTCGTTGGCGAGCACGTCGACCGTGACGGGCTCCGTCTGAAGGGTCTCAGCGGTATCGGGACTGGCGATGGCCAACGGCCGATCGGACGAGGTCACCGTGATCCCGACGGACCCCGCGACCGGCTCGACACCATCGGACACCGTGAAGCGGGCAGTGCCGCTGACACCTGCCTCCGTCGCCGCGTCGGCGGCGACCGTCAGGACCCCATCGTCCTCGTGGACATGGATGCCGTCGATGGGATCGACGTTCAGCTCGGAGAATTCGAACTCGTCACCCCGGTCGGGATCGACGACGCCGGTCGCGAGGTCGACCTTGCGCTCCTTGCCCGCGGGCACCTCCACCTCCAGGCGGGTGAACTGCGGCGCCGTGTTGACCGATCCTCTGATGTTGACGCGGACCGAGCCGACGGAGGTCACGGCGCTCGCGGGGTCGTCGGTATCGCCGACGACGTAGTAGAAGCCCGCGTCACCGGCGTAGTCGGGCTCGTTCGCGGTGAACACGACCCGTTCGCCATCGAAGTCGACCTGGCCGTGACGAGCCGGCTCGAGGAGTTGCAGGAGGTGGACATCGGCGCCTTCAGGGTCGACGTCGTTGTCGAGGACGTCGATCGTCACGGAATCGCCCATGTCGACCTCCACGCCGTCATCGAAGCCTGCGACCGGTGGGAGGTTCGCGTCGGGATCGACGAGGGGGATGGCCACCGCGGCGCGCGCGGTGTCGGTGCCGTCGGAGACGACGTACGTGAACGTGAAGTCGTTCGACGGCATGCGGACGGTCACCGACCTCCCTCCGGGGTTGATGGTGACCTCCTCCCTCCGTGACACCTCGGTGATGGTCAGGGGATCGTCATCGGGGTCGCGATCGTTCCGGAGCACCCGGAGCCTCACCTGGGCGCCGGGGGGCTGCGCGTCGCTGGCGTCGTCGACGGCGCGCGGTGGCCGGTTGTCGTCGTCGGTGCGAAAGGTGATGTTCACGGACGCCGTCTCCGTCAGCCCGCGCCCGTCCTCGATCGTGTAGCGGAACGTCGTCTCTGTTCCGTCCGGCTCGTCAGGGGCGATGTAGGTGATGTCGTCGGCAGTGACCTCGACGGCACCCTCGCCCACGACCGGCGCGTCCTCGTCGGCCTGCGATATCGCGATCGGGTCACCGTCAGGATCCGAGTCGTTGGCCAGGAGATCCAGCGGCACCCGGGTCCCCGGCCTGACGAGTCGGACGTCATCGACGGCGATGGGCCGGTTGTTGACGGTCGAACGGCCGGCGACACCGATCAATGCCGTCCCGACTGCCTCTTTGCCGAAGGAGTCAGCCACTCGATAGGTGAACTCATCGGTGCCCGCCGACTCCTGATCCGGCTCGTACACGAAGTAGTCGGGGCCGACCTCGACCACCGCCCCCAAAGACGGCGCATCCGCCAGACCCAGGAAGGTGGTGACGTCCCCGTCCGGGTCCATCGAGGTGATGGGGACGCGCACCGTCAGACGGTCACCAGCGACCGTCCGGTCCACCAGTTCGGGGGCGACCGGTGGCTCGTTCGCGTCGCGGCTCGGCTCGATGACCCGCAAGATGAGCTCGGCCGATGCCGACTCGCCGGCGTCGTCCAACGCGGTGTAGATCAGCCGGATGCTCGAGCGGCCGGTCGGAGGAGCTTCGTAGCGCAGGTCGCCGTCCGAGGACAGGAACAATCGGCCGTTCTGGCGGACGTCGCGTTGTTCTTCGTCAGGGGCCTGGACCGTCAAGCGGTCGCCATCCGGGTCCGAGTCGTTCGCCAGCACCGGCAGGGTCGACACGCCACCGGCCCGCACCGTGTACTCGTCCAGGACAGCCACCGGCGGACGGTTGCGGACCTCGGGCGGCGCCCCTTCGACGACCACCCGGCCTGCCCTCTCGTTCACACCGTCCGAGACCCGGTAATCGAAGCTCACCTGCTCGGACAACGGCGCCGACGCCGTGATGCGGAGCACCGACCGCCGCAGGATCGTCACCGAGATGGGAGCCAGCGAGGGCAGACCATCGATGCCGAGCACCACGAGCACGGCCCCGTCAGGGTCGACGTCGTTGTCCAGGACCGGCACGAACGCCGGGACGCCGGCCCTCAACAGCACGTCGTCGCGCACCGCCACGGGGGGGAGGTTCTCGTCCGGCTCCCGGAACTCCACACGAAGCACCGCTTCGTCGGTCTCCTGGCCGTCGGTGATGCGATAGACGACGTTCACCGTGCCGGCGAGCGCCGACGTCACGCGAACCGTCGGTGACGTCGGTTCCCACGTGAGGGCCACGTCCTCCGTGGTCGTCACCCGCACCAAGGACAAGACGTCGCCATCGGGGTCGACGTCATTGTCAAGGACGTCCACCTCGACCGATCGACCAGCGACGCCCGTCTCCGAATCCGGCGTGGCCGCAGGCGGTTGGTTCACGTCGCGGTCGACCACCACCACCGTCAGCGTCCCCGTGGTGGAATCCGTGCCGTCCGAGACCACGAACGACACCGGCACCTCCCCCACCGACGAGCCGGCGTTGAACGTGATCTCGCCTGCCGCGGACGCCCGCTCCGAGCCCTCGAAACCTTCGGCCACGTCGGCCGATTCCAGGCGCAGCAGGTCCCCATCGGGGTCACGGGCCGACAGCAGGACGTTGTGACCGATCGAGCCCCCGGTCACCACGGTCGTCTCCTGGGGGGCGACGACAGGGGCGGTGTTTTGCCCGTCGGGGGTCACACCGACGGAGACCGACGACGACGAGGAGCCTCCCCGGCCATCGGTGATCGTGTAGGTGAAGTCAATCGACGAGGCCCCTTGCTTCGGTGTCACCTGGACCCCTCGGGATCCGGCGACGATGCCGATCTCTGCCGAGTCTGGGTCCCCCAGCAACTGCACGCTGTAGATCAGGAGCACGTCACAGTCGGGATCCTCGTCGTTGCCGAGCGGGTACACGACCACCGGGACTCCCGGCCGTGTTCCGAGACCGCTGTCCGAGCGAGCCACCGGATCCGTGTTGTCCTCGGCCTCGCAGTCCGGTGGCGTGTCCTCCTGCGAGTCGAGGGTCTCTTCGACGTCCTGGTCGATGTCGTCCGACAGTGCCTCCGACCACGCACTGTCGAGGAAGATCGGGTCTTGATCGGTGAACAGGAGCTGTGACCCATCGTCGAGGTTGTTCAGCGTCACACGGTCGCGGTTGGTCCGGAACCGCAGCTTCCCATTGCCCAGCTCGGCGACCTGATCCTGCTTCAGGTCTGCACCCGGACACCGCTGGAGGTACGACGAGTCACCCGACCAGGCCCCGTACTCACAGCCGGCCACGACCACCGGCGCGGCCGGTTCGGCGGCACCCGTGCCGACCAGCTCGGGGGTGCCCCTGAACGGGACCCGGAGCAACCCCTCATCGGATCCGACGAGCACCACATCGGAGGCCGGGCCCGGCTCTTGGAGGACGAACTCCGATCCGAACGACGACAGATCGATCGGGCGTCGACCGGCCATGGCCAGCTTGCCCGCGCCGGTGAGGACGACGGGTTCGTCGCCCACCACCGTGAGGGCGGCGCCGGCCAGGTTGCCGCGAAGGGACCATGTGCCCACCTCACCGCCCTCGACGCTCCACGCCGTGACCACACGGGAGTCCTCTGCCAGCCCGTAGACAAGGCCTTGCACCCCCACAGCGAGCGCTCCAGGACCCTCGATCGTGCCCAGCTGACCCGACTCCTGCGACGGGTCGAGCGCCAAAGCCGCCTCCGAAGACGACGCGGTCGCGGCGAGCACCTTGCCCGAGTCCGGGTCGTAGAGCGCGGACGTGGTACCGCCCAGCTTCACGACGGCGTCTACCGGAACCTCTGGGCCCTGCAACGGCTCGAGCGACGCTGGATCGATCCCCACCAGGTACGACGACGGTGCCGATTGGCGCACCAGCACCACGGCACCCGATTGCAGGATGTCGAACTCGGACGCAGCAGCATCGACCCGCGCGTCGACCGTCTGTATCTCGGTGTTGGTGCGACCAACAGCGCCGATCTGCGGATTCGAAACCCAGATGCCTGCGTCGTGGAGGTCCAGATCCGGTAGCTGATTGCCATCGTCTCGGATGATCGCGACGAGAGCGACGGCGACCAGTCCGATCACCACCAGCGGCGAGACGAGTCGGCGAACGTCGAACCGGCGAGTCCGCACGCCCACCTACGCGTCCCTGTGGGCGGACCCACGACATGCCGGCGCCGCGCCCGCCCATGCAACTCCCACCTGGCATGTACTACCAGACGCCGACGCCAACCGGCAGTCGAAGGCCGCAGTCACGCCGTCATCACCTCCGCCCGCGCTGCCCCGAACACGACCACGTCCCCTTCGTGCAACGGTGATGCCTGCCCAGGCTGCAGTGACAACACCGCTCCGTCCCGTTCGATGAAGGTTCCGTTGGTGGAGTCGAGGTCCATCACCTCCGCCCCTGCCTGCGTGACCCGAACGGTGGCGTGGGTCTTGGACACCGTACTGGCGTCGCCCGGTACGACGACCTGCCGAGCGCCGGCCCACCCCGACGGCGCACGACCGAGGACGATGACGTCGCCGTGGGACAGCACGACCGACACGACCCCGAAGCGCAACAGCAGCTCGTTGCTCTGGCGACCCGGGACTGCTCCAACGGCGGGACGCTTGACGGTGACGGCATCGATGTCCTCCGCCCGGAAGTCGGCCGCCACCGATCGGGGAGGCACCGGACGAGTGGTCACGCCCGGCCCACGGGCCTCGGGTGAAGCCTCTGGGCCAGGCACCTCCGAGATGAGGTTCGGTCCAGACGCGCGCTTCGCAGCGCCCGACGGGCCGTTCCCGACCGCGGCGGCCACCGTTTCCGTCGACGTGGTGCCGCCCGTCAGCCGCGCGTCGATCAGGGCATCCAGATCATCGGGAACGACCGGCGGCAGGGTCACCTGCGTGCCGGTCGGGCCGTCGACGATCAGCACCTCACCCGGTTCGGACTTCTTCACGAGCAGGAACAGCAGTCCGACACCGGCGAAGGGCAACAAGACGATGGTGAGCACGAGCGCCCACGTAGGTCGATAGGTCCGATACACACCCAAGCGTCCGGGGCCGATGCGTCGAACCTCGAAGGACCGCTCGTCCGCGAGCACGCTCACCAGCTGCGCCTCGACCTCCTGCGCGTTCAGACCACGTGCGCGAATCGTTCGGTAGTCGGCTCCCGCGGCCATAACGCTCCTCGACCCAGTCCGCACGGTAATGACGCGGCTCGTGGAGTGTAGATCGCAGAAATGCCGGGCTCGTCCAGCAACGACATGGGAGGCAGTCGACCACCAGGTCGACCCAGGTCTAATGTCATCCCTCGAACGCTCACTGGAGGTCGCGTGAAGACTGCAGTCCGCTGGGGGTCAGCGACGCACCAGGGTCGGATCAGAGACCACAACGAGGACGCGGTGTTGGCTGGGCCGCAGGTGTTCGCCGTTGCCGACGGGATGGGTGGTCACGCAGGTGGTGCGGTCGCCAGCGCACTGACCGTCGCGACCTTGGCGAGTGCGGTCGGACACGATCCCACCACGGGAACCGTCCGCGCCGCGCTCGCGCAGTCGAACGCCGCGATCGTGGACCGCGGGGTGGTTCAAGGAACGCCTGGGATGGGCTCGACGGTCGCCGGAATCGCACCGACGGGGAAAGAAGGGATCGTCGTGTTCAGCGTCGGCGACTCGCGCGTCTACCGCCGCAGGGATGACGCCTTCGATCAACTGACCGACGACGACTCCGTGGTCGCAGAGCTGGTGCGTGATGGCACCCTGACCGAGGCCGAAGCCCGATCGCGCCCCGATCGCAACGTCATCACCAAGGCGTTGGGCGTCGACGACGAGATCGATCCACAGATCTTCGAGATCGAACGCCACTCGGGCGACGTCTTCGTGATCGCTTCCGACGGCCTCTTCACCGAGGTGAGCGATGCCACGATCGCCTCGGTGGCGGGCGAGCCCAGCAGCGAGGACCACCGAGCGCGGAAGCTCATGGACCTCGCCCTGGAGCACGGTGGTCGCGACAACATCTCGGTCGTCGTCGTCACCGTCATCGAGACGACCGACATCGAGGATCTCAGCGAGGACACGAACCCTTCACCGATCCGGTTGACCGAGATCTCGGTTCCCGACGTCTCATCGGAGTCCGCGCCGCCGCTGATCACCTCGGCGCCAGTGGCTCCGCCCGACGTGACCCCCCGTCCATCCCCGGCCGGTCGTTCGAGCTTGATCGACTCCGTTCCTGCATCCATCGAGCCGGACGACGACCACCAACAGGATCAGAGCGGGTGACTCGTGGCGGGTGAGATCGCCATGATCTACGCGCGGGCCGACCTGTTCGTCATTGTCGGTTCAGACGCCTCGGAATCCATTCAGCGGGCGGTGGACGAGGTGATCCGCTCTGGCGGACACCTCGACGACGTCCTCGTTGCGCTCACCTCCGAGGGCCTCGCCGTCGCTCCGGCCTTCGCGGCCGCCGGAACAGCCGCCGGGCCGGACGCTGACACCCGGATCCTCGTCCGCGGCGAGGTCCGACTCGACCTCGAGTGGCTCGATGGCAGCCGGTCGGAGGTCACCTGCGGACGGTCATCCACGTGGAAGGACGACGTCCTCAGCGGGGTCCGCCGCATCGTCGTGACTGCTCCCGACGGCGCAGAGATCAACTGGCTCCATCCGGCGGGCGGTGCCGAGCGGTCACGAGGCGAAGCCAGGGCGGCGGCGCCGTCACGCCCCACTCCGGCAACCAGCGCCGTGGGTCTGGGGGAACGCGGGACTGGTGGAACCGGAAGTCGTCCCATCGACCCGCGCGCCGGCGAGGAGGCGTCTCCCGTCGCTTCTGATCGCCCCCACGCTTCGGCCGGGGAGCACTCCAACCGGGACGAGGCTGCGGGCCCCGCCGAACGGGCGCATGCACGAAAGCGCCCGCCCGTGACGACAGACGAGGGCGGATCGAGCGCCGACGACCACGACGAGCCCGACGTCGATCCGTACCTGTCCAACCTCCTCGATCACACCGTGTTCCACGACGTCGAGTCCGCCGCGGTGCGGTCGGCGCCCGACGGCGAGGCGGACGGGGTCGCCGAGACCGCCCCGGGGTCGGAAGCGCCCGGCGACGCACCGGGTCAGCTCCCGAACCGGGTCACGGGCGGAAGCGTCAACGAAGGCGACCTGACACTGCCAGAACCCCCGGAGAGCAGCGCTGTCAGTGCTCCCCTCGGCTCGACTCCAATCGAACCGACCCTCGAGCCGCGGTCAGCGTCCAAGGGTGTGATCACCTCCGTGCCTGGACTGCATGTCCCCATTGCGGGTGCTGATGGACGGCGACGGAGCGAGACGACAACGCGATCTGTGCCACGCCGACCGCCCGGGAGTGAACCGATGATCGGTGATGGCCTCGGCGACAAGGACGGCCGAACCGTGGCACTCAGCCATGCCGTAGCGACAACTCGCGCCGGAGGGCTGCCTGCAAAAGACCAGGTCGGGACACCATCACGACGTTGTCTCGAAGGTCACCTCAATCCACCGACCAGCGTGCGGTGCCGATCTTGTGGCCGCGACATCAGTGAGGCGGGACTCACCGATGCCCTCATGCCCGTCGTGGCCCGCCTGCGGTTCGAGACCGGTTGGATCGTCGATGTCGATCGGACGCAGGTGATAGGTCGCCAACCCACCGCCGAGCCCTTCGAGCGGAACCGCCAGATCCCGAATCTGCTGACGTTGCCCAGTCCCGACGGTCATCTGTCTCGTGTCCATGTGGTGATCAACCTCGAAGGCTGGGACATCTTGGTCGAGGATCTGGGGTCGACCAATGGCACCGAAGTGCGACTTCCCGACCAAGAGCCGGAACGGCTCCGCGAGTTCAGCCCGAAGCTGGTGGTGCCCGGCGCGGTCGTGACGCTGGGCGGAGCCACGAGCTTTCGCATCGAGCTTCCCGAATGAGCGATTCAGGGCCGCCAGACCTTCCGGGATTCGATTTCGAGGCGAAGCTCGGAAGCGGCGGCTTCTCTGATGTGTACCGCTATCACCAACACCGCCCAGAGCGGCAGGTCGCAGTGAAGGTGTTGCGGGAGGCGATCCTCACGCCGGAGAAGCAGCGCCAGTTCGAGAATGAGATCAACCGGATGTCGTCCTTGTCGCAGCACCCCGGCATCCTGACGATCTACGAGGCCAACATCACGCCAGACGGTCGGGCGTACTTCACCATGGAGTACTGCCCGGGCGACCACTTCGGAGAGATCGCCAGAGCACACCCGCTGTCAGAGGTGCATGCGCTGGAAGTGGGTGTGAAGGTTGCTGGTGCCGTCGAGACTGCGCACCAGGCAGGCATCCTCCACCGCGACATCAAGCCGGCCAACATCCTTCAGACCGCGTACGGTGAGCCGGCGCTCACCGACTTCGGCATCGCGTCTGGTCGGGATGCCGAGTCCGACCCGACCGACTCTGTCGGGGTCACCATCCCCTTCGCCGCGCCCGAGGTGCTCAGCGGACGAACGGCGGGAGACGAACGAAGCGACGTGTACTCGTTGGGTGCGACGATCTACGCGTTGATCACTGGCAGAGCGCCGTTCAGCACCGGCAGGCCCATGCCTCAGTCCGAAGCGATCTCGGCGATCCTCCAGGGCAACCCCCGCCCCATCGATCGCCCCGACGTCAGCGCGGAGTTCGAAACCGCCATCCGCACAGCGCTCGCTCGTCAGCCCGAGGCTCGGTTCTCTTCGGCCGCTTCCTTCGGTCGTGCGCTGCAGACCGTCGAGGTCATGCACAACTACTCGCAAACGCGCCTTCAAGTCGGCCCGCAAGCCGGAGCACCAACCCGCCGTCGGCCCGAGCGCACCGACGTGGGCGGGAGCGCCACCGTGGTCAGGCCGCCGAGCCGGGTGGATCCGACCAAGACGGGACAGTCGACGCTCCGATCCACTGGCCCCATCGATCGCGTGCCCGACCAGTTGCCCAGCAGCACCGGGGCCACCGCCGAGCGCTTCGAGGCATCGCTGCCAGTGCCCCAGGACCTGGCGGCGGCGACCGTCAAGCCGGCGAGGTCGAAGGAGGGACCGGCCGCACCCCTAGCTCCAGAGGGTCCGCCCCCACGACCTGGCCCACCCGTGGCGCTCCTGGCGTCGGTCGCAGCCGTGGTGGTGCTGCTGCTCGTCGTCGGTGCCATGATCCTGTTCACCAGCGACGGTACCGACGAAGGCCCGACGACAACGACGACTGCAGACCCGGGTGCGTTCGTAATGGGCACTCCACCGGCCACCCCGGTTGACGTTGCGGTGAGCGTGGACGCTGGGCAGGCACTCGTGACCTGGGCCGCTTCTGATGCCCAGGAAGGCGACGGCTACCGGGTGACCGTCACCTCGCGAGCGACCGGTGGCCAGCAGCCCGTCACGACGGACCTCGAGCAGCGCATCACACTCGCTCCCGATGAAAGCACCCTGTGTGTCCAGGTCATCGCGATCCGGACCAGCCAGGTGTCGACGAGCTCGACCGAGGTCTGCGCACCGTGACCGAGCTCACGATTGAATACTGCGGTGAGCGTTACCATCCGAACGAGGGCGAACCGTTCACGATAGGGAGGTCGGGCGACCTCGCGGTCGACGACAACCCGTACCTGCATCGGGTCATCCTCGAGGTCCGGGCTGACGGCGATCTGTGGCTCGTCGCCAACGTGGGGCGGCAGCTGTCGGCGACGCTGTCCGACGCCGACCGGCTCTTCGTGGCTCACCTGGCTCCAGGCGGAGTGCTGCCGATCGTCTTCGCACAGACGTTCGTACGGTTCGGTGCCGGCTCCACCACCTATGAAGTGCTCCTGGAATCCAACATGCCGACGTTCGAGCCGGCGCCGAGCGAACGGATGCTCGAGGAAGATGCACTCGGCGAGACCACGCGTACGGCGGTGGATCTCACACCTGATCAGAGATTGCTCGTGCTGGCGCTGGCCGAACCCGCTCTCCTGCGGAATGGCACTGGCCCGAGCCCCCTTCCGACATCCGCTGCTGCGGCAGAGCGCCTGGGATGGACGGTCAAGAAATTCAACAAGAAGCTGGACCTGTTGTGTCAGAAGCTGAGCAGTTCTGGACTGCGGGGGCTCCACGGGGGGCCTGGAGAATTGGCGTCGAGTCGCCGGGCTCGCCTGGTCGAGTACTGCCTTTCTGGTCGCATGATCACCGTCGACGACCTCTCTCTCCTCGGACGGTGACCGAGCAACCTTCGGACCTGCCGGCGCAGGCCTTGGGTGGGTCCGGCCCGTGCTCACGTCCTCACGTCAGTCGGCGGAAATAACCAAAGCCGACTACGACTCCATCAGCCTCACCGGCCACACCTGGCACAGCGACTGGAACTACACCATCGCCGCCTGACAGCGCTCAATCAATCACGCGGCGAGCCCTAATCTCTCGGTCCGTCTATCCGGTCTCCATTTTCATCACCAGCTTGCAGTGTTCGATCGATACTGGCCATCAATCACCACAAATACTCCACCGAAGGCGCTGGCATCGGCGTAGCACCACAGCTCGCCGGATCCGTTCGATCCGCTGACACGGCCCCCATTTCGGTAGGTGGTCCCCGACCAGAAGCTGGCTCCATTAGCCGTATTGCATGAATAGGAGTGGTTTCCATTCGGAAGATTCGAGTACGAGATGCTGAGCCAGGAGCAATCTAAGGACGTACAGTCGCTCCCGTTCACTGCCGAGGAGCCACGGCCCACCGACACGGACGGCGGCGGCGGGTCGTGGGAGATCGGGTCGGACCACCGGCCCCGGTTGGGCACCAGGTCGTGGGTCACCGGCCGCCCGGCGACGACGGAGGCATCGAACGCGAAGTCGAGCCGGACACGCAGGCGGGCCGGGTTGCCGATGCAGGCCCGGCGGAACGTCAGGCTGTACGCCCGGCCGTCGAAGAACCCGGCTTCGGCGGCACACGCCGCAGTACCGCCCGTGACGTTGTCGACCGTCCCGTGGTAGTCGCCGGCGCTCGTCGTGTCCGCCACGGCGCGGAAGTCGACGTCACGGTCGCCCTCGACCTCGATGTCCCAGATCGCCCGGGTGGTGCCCTCACGCCAACTGAGACTCGTGACCGGGTTGCTCCCGACCCGGGCCCAGAACTGCAGCTGCACCCAGGGACCGTCGTGCTCCACACGGATCCGGGTGACGTCTCCACGGCGGATGCTGACATCGCCGACCGAGTCCACCTTCGTATAGGGGGAGGGCGCCCGGGCGGCCACGGGTGACGCGGCGCAGATCATCGACCCTGCTGCGGCGACGACCACCGCGGCGACGCGACCCGCGGCCCTGCCCAGCCAAGCCGGCCGCCGCAGTGCGGGGCGCAGGTGCGGCAGGGCCGTGGGGTCATTCGCCATGGCCCTGATCGTACGCCCGGGCGACGGAGCGGTCGAGGACCGATGTGGCTCCCCAGTCGAGCGAGCCGCGTCGCCAATGCGCACGCGGTCTGCCCGAGTTGCTGGTCCGGTAGGTTTGGCGTCGCCCGGTCACCGCCCCGGTGCCCATCGATGCCGTCTCCAGCGAAAGAAGACCCGTCTTGGCCCTGCACCGAGTCCTCGCCACGCTGTCCCTGCCCATCCTCGCCGTCGGGGTGTTGACCGCAGGGTGCAGCAGCGACAGCAACGACGACGGCGGCAACGGCGACACCACCACGACCACCGCCACCGCCGACGACACCAACGACAACGGCAACGCCGACACCACCACCACCGCCTCCGGCGACAACGCCGACGACGCCCCCGCCGGCGCCGACAACCCCGACGTCGAGGCCTACTGCGCCGACGCCGAAGACCTCGCCGCCGACATCACCGAAACCCTCTCCGACCGCGCGAACCTCGACCCCCAGGCCATCGAGGACATCAACGCCCGCGCCGCGGCACTCTCCGAGTCCGCCGCCACCCTGCTCGACGCCCACCCCGACTTCGCCGACCGGCTCAACGACTGCGCCCAACTCCTCACCGACGCCACCGCCACCCAAGCACAACCCTGACCCGACCGACGTCGTAGCACCACGTCTCGGGCTGGAGGTGCCGACGCGACGCCGGTCGTGCAGAGCCGCAGCACCCTGGCCTTGCCGAACACGGTGCCGAAGAGCAGGCGGCCGTCGTCCATCACGGTCACCCCGGCGCCGAGGGTGTTGAACATCGAGCCGCCGAGCACGTAGTGGAAGGCGGGCTCGCCGGTGGTCCAGTCCACCGCCTCGATCGTCCACTGCCGTTCCCGCGTCCCGCACGTGTACACGAGATCGGACCCCTGGGAGACGAAGGGCACCGAGTTCGGCGACGACACCGTGGTGCACACCCACGCCTCCTCGAGGGTGCGGGTCGCCGGGTTCCACTCGTACTTGTGCAGGCCGAGCGGACGGAAGGCCGGGTCGTGGCCGAGGTAGAAGCACAGGGCGCGGGCGGCGGACTCGGGCAGGCCCTCGACGAGCGTCGGCGGCTGGTTGTTCACCGTCATGGCCCCGTAGCCGCTGACGGTGATCGACTGCTCGGTCTGGATGGCCTCGAGATCGGGGTCGCCCATGTCGGCGCGGCCGAGGCCGGCGATGCGGTGCGACGGCGCGTCGGGGAACTGGTCCCAGTCCTCGGGGATCGCATCCCGCCAGAACAGAGTGATGTTCACCACCTCGTCGCCGTCGCCGATCACAACGAAACGGTCCTCGTCGGGTCCGAACCCCATCAGCGACGGCGTGGAGCCCGAGCCCCACCCCGTCCCGTTGCGGTACCGGGCCCGCCAGGCGCCGTCGGCCTCGTCGGTCGACAGGCGCTCGCCGGTCCACATCACCTTGTGCAGGTGGTCGGGCGAGGTCAGGTAGATCCCGTTGTCGTCGCCGACGCAGAGGCTCTTGCGCACCCAGCCGTGGCCGGCGGCCCGGCCGGAGTCGAGCATGCGCTGCCAGTGGGCGTCGGCCTCGTCGGCGGCGCCCTCGAGCTGCAACGTCGCCAGCTCCGAGAAGTCCCGGCTGAGGCACACGAGCCAGCCGTGGTCCGTGGAGAGGACGAGCCGCCCGTCGAAGATGAGAATCAGTCGGCGCCGAGCACTTCCGTCGGCCCCACCGGCCCCGCCACCACATGTTGTCCTGCTGGTCGCACCGCCCGTGGGCGATCGGGTACTCGGAGTCGGCGAGGTACGGGTTCCTGGGCCCCAGGGCCATCGCCATCGTCACGTTCCCCTCGCCGGGGCGCCTGCACCCGGCGGCGCCACGCTACGCCGACGGGCCGGGGAGGGACCGAGCGCGCCCGGTCAGATCCTGCCGTGCACACGGCCGAGCGGTGACATGGGGTCGGGTCCACCAGCGAGGCTTCCGATCTGGTCGTCGACTACACGGAGGGCTACCCCCCAGGAACGGCGATGAGCTACGGCTCCGGGTCGGTGAGCCCGAGAGGGAGCTGGGAATCGACGGCGGACTCCTCGACGTGGACTGAGCCGTAGACGGCTTCGAAGATCGCTGGGGCTTCATAGACACGCCCGCGGGCACGGCCCGTGACCTCCCGAAGGTCGCCGCGCTCGACGAGGGCGTCGATGGCCGCTTGGGCCGTGGGTCGGGTGACGCCGATCATCGACTCGACCCGAGGTGCGGTCACCACCGGTACAGCGAAGAGCTGCTCGGCGAGGCGGATCACCGAGTTGGGACGGCCTTCGTCGAGCAGCTCGTTGCGTCGTTGGTGCTGCAGTTCGACCAGGCGAACCGTGCGCTCCTCGGAGTCGCGGGCCTGCCGGCGGGCACCGCGGAGGAAGAAGGTGATCCACGGCATGAGGTCGCTCAAGCCCGCTTACCGGCTGGCCACTCTACCTAAAGCCATGAACGATTCGCTTTCGTTGGCGGGTGGTGGAGGCAAGCGGGGTTTACCTTGGCCTCGCACCGTCCCGAGCGGCGTTCACCTGTCCGCCGTGGTCAAGGCTGCAAACGGGTTCCTGGGCCCCAGGGCCATCGCCATCGTCACGTCCCCCTCGCCGGGGCGCCTGCACCCGGCGGCGTCACGCCACGCCGACGGGCCGGCGGACCTGGCTCGAAGTCGGTCGAGGAGCTCGGAGCTCAGAGGACGTCTCTTCGGGGCGCGACAGCGGCTGCGACCAACACGATCGCGGCGGTGTAGGCGGCGAGGAGGAACCCGGAGACGGGTACGTCCAGCAGCGCTTGTTTGGTGGTGATGGCGGGCCCGAGCTGCAGCAGCCCGTAGGTCGCTCCTCCGGGCGTCCACCGTCCAACTGCCGGGAGTGCGTCCAGGAGCACATGGTCCACGGCGTTCATCCAGACGAGCACGGCGATCACACCGACGATCTGGTTGCGGACGACGACACCGATGGCGACGCCGATGACGCCCGACAGCGCCATGACCGCGAACGCGGCGGCGACCATCTGCCAGAACTCGGAGCGGGGCGTCACGTTGCCGTGTCGGGCGTGGATCATCCCGGCGCTGACGACGAGGGACACGACGAGTGTTGCGGTGGCGATGACGACGCTGGCGAGGACCACTCCCACGCCCTTGGCGGCGAGGACGCGGGTTCGGCGCGGCTCGACCAAGAACGTCGAGGTGACGGTGCCGTAGCGCACCTCCTGGGTGACCGAGAGCACGCCCAGGATCACCATGGTCACCTGGGGGAAGCGGAAGCTGACTCCGACGATCTCGGCCAGCGGTGATGGCTGGTCGAGAGACAGCGGGTTGTTCTGCGCGCCGGCCGACGGAGTGGTGAAGGCGATCGTCAGCACCACCATGGCCAGGGTCGCGAGCAGCAGCCAGGGCTGCGACCGCGTGCTGCGCAGCTTGACGAGCTCGGCGCGGACGAGCGCGCTCATGCCGACGCTCTCCCGAGCGTCGCTGGGTCGTCGACCCGCCCGGGCTGCTCGGTGAGACGGAAGAAGGCCTCCTCCAGACCGGCGGTGGCGGCCAGGCGATGAAGCACGATCCCGTGTGCTGCGGCGAGCTCGCCGACCTGCTCCGGGGTGGCGTCGACGGCGAGCTCGTCGTCCACGTGACGGTAGTGATGGCCGGCGGCGTGCAGCGCCGTCGTGAGCCGCTCCCGCTCCGGTGCGCGGACGCGGCAGCCGACACCTGCCTCGCCGCGCAGCGCGGCGAGCGTCGACGACCACACGAGCCGACCCTTCGCGATCAGGAGCACGTGATCGGCCGTCTGCTCGAGCTCGCTCAGCGCGTGGCTGGAGAGGAGCACCGTGCGTCCTTCGTCGGCCAGCCGGCGCACGAAGCCGCGCAGCCACCGAACGCCCTGCGGGTCGAGACCGTTCGTCGGCTCGTCGAGGACGAGCACTGCCGGGTCGCCGAGCAACGCCGCCGCCAGGCCGAGGCGCTGGCGCATCCCGAGGGAGAACTCTCCGACCCAGCGATGCGAGGCCGTACACGCCGACCATGCCGTGGAGCAGGGTGGGGGGGAGGAACGCGGTGGCACTCGCCGGCGCCGGCGGGCTGATCGTGTCCCGCTACCCAGGCCACGTGATCGGCTGGCTGTTCCTCGCCGACGCCCTGTTCACCGCTCTCGCCGCGGACCTGGCCCAGGGATGGGGGCTGCGCGCTGCCGAGCACGGCTGGCCGGCGGGACCGTTCGCCGAGTGGGTCGCGCTGTGGAGCTGGATCGCCAGCCCCGCGCTCATCCTGACGTTCGTGCTGTTCCCCGACGGGCACCTCGTCCGGCGGGGCTGGGCGGCGCTCGTGTGGGCCAACCTCGCCGGCGTCGCGCTCCTCCTGCCCGGGTGGGCCCTGTCGCCGGACATCGGCAACCTCTTCATCGGCGACCGCAACCCGTACGCCGTGGACAGCCCCCTGATCGGCGTGCTGCAGGCCGTCGGCATGCCGCTGTTTCTCGGCTCGACCGCGTTGGCCATCGTGCCGCTGGTGCAGCGCTACCACCGCTCCGTCGGTGTCGAGCGGCTCCAGATGCGGTGGTTCGTGTTCTCCTCGACGTGCGCTCTGGTGATCCTCCCGGTCGTCGCGCTGCTGTGGAGTGTGGTTCCGGCGGTGCGCCCGCTCACCGCGCTGGCCTTGCTCGCGGTGCCGGTCGGCGCCGCCATCGGCATCCTCCGCTACCGCCTCTACGACATCGATGTCGTCATCAGCCGCACGCTCACCTACAGCGCGCTGAGCGTGATGCTCGCCGGCACCTACGCGGCGACGGTCGTCGTGGTCGGCGCCGCGGTCGGTCACGGCTCGGCGTGGAGCACGGCCGGCGCAACGTTGGCCGGCGCCGCGTTGTTCGGTCCGCTCCGCCGCCGGGTGCAGGATGCCGTCGACCGCCGGTTCAACCGGGCCCGGCACGACGCCCTGCAACGCATGGCCGAATTCCTCGATGACCTGCGCGAGGGCCGCGCCGAACCGGAGGACGTCGAGGGCGTCCTCCGCGAGGCGCTGGGCGTCGAGGACCTCCACCTCCGCCTGAACCTGCCGAACGTCGACCTCGCCGTCGACGTGGCCGGCGAGCCCGTCGTCGACGATCCCGACGACGGGCGACGGCGCTGGCCGGTGCGGCGCGCCGGTACGACCCTCGGCACCGTCGTCGCCCCCGCAGAGCTCGCCGAACGCGGCTCACTGATCGCCAAGGTGCTCGAGCTCATGGCCCAAGGACTCACCAACGCCGCCATCGCCAATCGACTTGTCGTGAGCGAGCGCACCGTCGAAGCCCACATCCGCCACATCCTCACCAAGCTCGACATCACCGACAGCGAAGACGGCCATCGCCGAGTCCTTGCCGTCCTCGCGTACGTCGAGGGCGGAGACCAGACGTGAGCAGGCATCGGGGTCCTTCGAGGGACTCCGGCGGCGGCGGGTCGAGGTGCGCACCGTTGAAGAACGTGGCCTTCACGTAGCGGGTGAGGCAGTGGACGCTGAGGAGCCAGGGACCTCAGCCCCGTGGTGGATCCACGGCGCCGATGTCCCTCACATGAGCCGACCCGGCGCCGGTGGACCCGCGCCGCGCCGGCGCCCTCGTCGAGAATGGGGCCATGACGCCCCCCCGTGCCCTCGTGGCCTCCCTCGCCCTCGTCCTCGTCCTCGGGACCGGCGGGTGCAGCAGCGGCAGCGGCGACTCGTCCTCGTCGACGCCCGGGGACGAGGACGCGGCGACCTCCACACCGGTCACGCTGGCCAGCGGGAGCGGTGGCGTCGCCGGGGCGAACCTGATCTGGGACGTCGGCCACCGCGCCGACGGGTTCGTCGCCGTGGGCAACTCCGGGGTGCTCGCCGGTTCGACCGACGGCGAGGACTGGGAGCTCCTCGACACGGGCACCGGCGAGACCCTCCGGGCGATCGACTTCGACACGGCGGGGCACGGGGTGGTCGTGGGCATGGGCGGGACCGTGCTCACCAGCGACGACGGCGTCACGTGGCAGGCCCAGGAGTCGACCTCGGACGCGCCGCTCCTCGGGGTCACCGCCACGCCGGTGGACGGCGAGTGGATCGCCACCGGGGCGGGCGGGACGGTCCGACGCTCGACCGACGGCGGGGACACGTGGGCCACGGTCGACGCCGGCCTGACCGCGGACCTCTTTGCCGTCGACGCCCGGCCGAGCGCGGGCTCGGATGGCTCGCGCGGCTCGGGGTACGAGCTGGTCGCCGTCGCCGACGACGGCACGATCGCCACCTCGTCGGACCGGGGGGCGAGCTGGACCACCGCCACGCCGGTCCCCGGCACCTGGTGGTGGGACGTCACCACCTCCGAGGACGGGACCTGGGTGGTGTCGGGCGGCGGCGGCGGGCTCGTGACCTCGTCCGACGGCACCTCCTGGACGACCCGCACGACGGGCACGACCCAGACCCTGCGGGGCGTGGTCGCCGACCCGGACGGGCTGCTGGCGAGCGGGGCCGATGGCACCGTGCTCCGGTCCACCGACGGGGGCGCGAGCTGGCAGGCGCGCGACATCGACGAGGTCGGCGTCGAGCTCTGGCGACCCGCGTACGGCGACGGCGTGTGGGTCGTCGGCGGCGCCGGCGGCACCCTCCTTCGCTCCACGGACACCGAGGCGTGGACCGGGCAGGCGTCCACCAGCCCTGTCTTCTACGGGGTCCACCTGGCCGATGGGACGACGGTGGCCGCCGGCAGCGGCGGCGTCGTGGCCGAGCTGGTCGACGGGCGCTGGGAGGTGCTGCACCAGGAGGTCGGCCGCCACGAGCTGCGCAGCGTCGGCGAGATCGCCGGGACGTGGGTCGTGACCGGCGGCGACGGGAGCATCCTCACCTCGGCCGACGGCGCCACGTACGAGCGGGCCTCGACCGGCGTCGGCGCCGAGCTGTGGTCGGCGGCCGGCGACGACGAGCGCATCATCGTGGTGGGCGCCGGGGGCACGATCCTCACGTCCACGGACCAGGGCGCCACGTGGACCAAGGTCACGTCGCAGAACACGACCACGCTCTTCTCGGTGACCCTGGGGGCCGCGGGCTACGTCGCGGTCGGCGTCGACGGCGTGATCCTCCACTCGCCCGACGGCGAGACGTGGGACGAGGTCGGCCCCCTGCCCAGCCGCGGCACCCTGCGGGGCGTGGCTGCCGGGGACGACGGCTACGTGGCCGTGGGCATCGGCGGGCGGGTCGCGACCTCGCCCGACGGCGTGACCTGGACCGAGGAGGACGCCGGCGCCCTCGGTTTCCTCGACACCCTCCGGTCGGTGGCCGTGACCGACGCCGGCTACGTCGCGGTCGGCGGTGGCGGCGTCGCCGTCACCTCGACCGACGCCACGACGTGGACCACCCGCGACACGACGACCGACCAGGAGCTCTTCGCGGTCTCGGCCGACGGGTCCGACCTGGTCGCGGTCCAGGGCGTGACCCACGCCGTGCGCTCGGAAGACGCCGGCGCCTCGTGGGCCCTCGTCAGCCCTTGACCGAGCGGCCCGCCCGCCTTCACCAGGTCGCCGGGGCCATCTCTACCGCCACCCGGTTCACCCCTCGCGGCCGAGGAGGGTCAACAACCGGGTCGGGGGGGCCACGTCGGCGCCGGGATCGTGGGCCCCGCCGAACATGGCGCTGCCGGCCAGCATGTCGAGCTGCGGGAGCACCACCTCGATGCACGCCTCGACGAGCTCACCGGGCAGCTCGGTGTCGCCGCCGGTGCCCACGGCGAGGTCCCACCCGTGCACCAGCACGTCGATGAAGCGGTGGCCGCAGTAGACGCTGCCCGGCACCGGCCCGTAGGAGACCGCGCAGGGCGCGTCCATGGCCCCGGGGGCGTTGAACGCGGCGACGGCCGCCTCACCGGAGGACCGGTAGGACGCCGAGGGGTCGTCGCCGACCACGTCGCCGTCGTAGCGGTCGCCTACCTCCTCGATGGTCTGGCCCCCGACCAGCGGCGCCACCCACCAGTTGCCGGCGATCACGTGCTGGAGCAGCTCGGCCACGTCCCAGTCCCCGCACGGTGTCGGCTGATGGAGCTGGTCGGGCCCGATCGCGTCGACGATGCGCTGCGTGTTCTCCACGGCGCGGGCGTGGGCGGTGGGCAGGTCGAGGCTCATGGCTCCGCTCCTTCTGGTGCGGCTCGGGATCGCCGGCGGCACCAACCGTAGAGATCCTGGACGAGCTGCGCTCGATCGCTGCGCCCGATCGCTGCGCACGGCGGGCCAGGGCGACGCCCACGCCGACGGTCTGGCACTGCGAGGGCGTGGCCGCCGCCGGCGGGGAGGCATGCTTGGGGCGATGACAGACGTCGCCCCCCTCCACCCGCTGCTCGATCCCGACTTCTGGCAGCTCCCGCTGGACGACCGGATGGCCCGGTTCGCCGACCTGCGGGAGGAGGGGCCGTTCCTCCACGTCAGCTACGACAACCCGATGACCATGCAGACCGAGTCGTTCTACGCGTCGACCCGGTACGCCGACGTCGTCGAGATGAGCCGCCGGCCGCTCGACTTCTGCTCCGGCAAGGGGGCGACCGCCATCCCCGACCTCCCCGTGGAGGCGCTCGACTTCTTCGGGTCGTTCATCAACATGGACGACCCCCGCCACGCCCGCCAGCGGGGCATCGTCTCCCGGTCCTTCACCCCCAAGCAGCTGCAGGGGGTGCTCGACTCGGTCGAGACCATCTGCACCGAGGTCATCGACGGCATGTGCGAGCAGGGCGAGGTCGACCTCGTCCAGGCCCTGTCGCAGCCGTTCCCGCTGCTGGTGATCTGCGACATGATGGGCATCCCCCGCAGCGAGTTCGACACCGTGCTCGAGGCGACGAACGTGATCCTCGGCGGCGGCGACCCCGACTTCATCGGTGACGAGGACCCCATGGCGGCGCTCATGAACGCCGGCATGCGGCTGAACATGCTGATGAACGAGCTCGCCGAGCAGCGTCGGGCCGACCCGCAGGACGACCTCACCTCCGCCCTCGTCCACAACGACCTCGGCGAGGAGCTCCTGGCCCCGAACGAGGTCGCCCCATTCTTCATCCTCCTGGCCGTGGCCGGCAACGACACGACCCGCAACGCCATCAGCCACGGCGTCGACCTGCTGTGCCGCAACCCCGAGCAGCGGGCGATCTGGCAGCAGGACCTCGACGCGGTCACCCCCACGGCGGTCGAGGAGATCGTCCGCATGGCCTCGCCGGTGACGTACATGCGGCGCACCGCGACCACCGACGTCGAGCTGTCCGGCCACGAGTTCCACGAGGGCGACCGGGTGGTGCTCTTCTACGGCGCCGCCAACCGGGACCCCCGCGCCTTCGACGACCCCGAGCGCTTCGACGTGCTGCGCGACCCGAACCCCCACGTCGGCTTCGGCGGCCCGGGCCCGCACTTCTGCCTCGGCGCCCACCTCGCCCGCCGCGAGGTCTCGGTGGTCTTCCGCCAGCTGCTGACCCGCCTACCTGACCTGGAGGTCGTCGGCGACCCGGTGCCGCTGGTCCCCCTCGGCCCGCCCCTCGTCGCCGGCATCAAGCACCTGCCGGTGCGCTTCACGCCGACCGCCCCCGCCGGCGCCTGACCGCCGGCGCGGCGCGGGACCGGCTGCAGCGCGCTCGGAGGGACTCGAACCCCCAACCTTCTGATCCGTAGTCAGATGCTCTATCCAATTGAGCTACGAGCGCAGAAAACCGGTCCTGACCTGCGGTTTTGTCTCCGCAGACCGTCCGGGACCCGTAGCACAGCGCTCGAAGAGCGACCTGAGGGTCCGTCACCGGCGGAACCGACTCTATAGGCCGACCGGTCCAGAACGCCGCTGGTTCTGGTTCTGGCTCGAGAACGCGGACGTTCGCCCCCGCCGCCCCACACGGAACCCGGGACGACGCACGCGGCGGATGATCCCCTTATGACATACTTGTTCTCTAGGCAAGTCCGGAGAACAACTTTGTCATACCCGCTGTTTCACCCAGCTCGCCGGGGAGGCCTTCCGATGGTGCTGTCCGAGGCAGAGTTCTCGGCGGCGTTCCCCGGCGAGAACGGCCACGTCGAGTTCAAGCAGGGCGTCTCGGTCAGCCGGGTGCAGGACGCCGTCGTAGCGTTTTCGAACACCGACGGTGGTGTGCTCATCGCCGGGGTCGCCGATGACGGCCGTGTCGTGGGTGTCGCGCAGCCTGGCGAGAAGGCCAAGGATCTCCACCAGGCGCTCCGAGAGGTCAGGGATCCAGGCAGGTACGAGGTCCGCGATCTCATTGTCGACGACAGGACCGTCCTCGTCCTGTCGGTCGATCGCCGGCGGGAGGGGTTCTCACAGACCACGGCGGGCGCAGTCCTCGTTCGACGAGGAGCGAGCAACGCGCCACTGCTCGGCACCGAGCTCTCTCGGTTCATCTCTCGCCACGCCTTCGAAGCGTTCGAGCTCACGCCAACGACTGTCGACGTGGACGACGCGGACGCCCGGCTCCTCGAGCGACTGCGCGACGCGTACGGCTGGGACGCCGACGGCGACCTCGACGCCAGCCTGGAGGATGCCGGGTTCGTCGCCACCGAGGACGGCCGTCGCGTGCTGACGGTCGCCGGCTCCCTGCTGCTGCTTCCAGACCCGGCGGTCGCGGGCGGGCGACCGTACCTCGACATCCGGCGCTACTCCGGGGACGATCCCGACCCGGACAAGTTGTGGGAGGTGCGAGGCCCGATCGACCAGCAAGTCGAGCTGGCGACACAGGACCTGCTCGACGAGCTCGGCTCGATCAGCGCGATCGTCGGCGTGCAACGCATCAACATGGCCAAGCTGCCCCCGGGCGCGATCCGGGAAGCGGTCGCCAACGCAGTCGCCCACCGGACCTACGAGCACGCCGGCACCGCGATCAGGGTCGAGATTCGGCCCACGAGCCTGACGATCACGTCTCCGGGTGGGCTTGCCGAACCGGTCACCGTCGAGAACATCCGGTTCCAGCAAGCGGCGCGAAACGACCGGATCCTCGGAGCGCTACGTCGCATGGGACTGGCCGAGGATCTCGGCAAGGGCATCGACCGCATCGAAGACGACATGGCCGCCGACCTGCTCCAACCTCCCGAGTTCGAAGACGACGGGTCGTTCTTCATCGTCCGTCTCCGTCTTGGCGGCGCAGTGACACCCAGGGAACGGGCGTGGGTGCGCGGTCTCATCCAGAACAGTCGTCTCGATCCCCGCGCCGCCGTGGTCATCGTTGCGGCCGCCCGCGAGGGAGCGGTGAGCAACAGCGACGTCCGCGGCCTGCTCGATGTGGACAGCGTCGAGGCGAGGACCATCCTCCAGACGTTGGTGGGCGAACAGGTGCTGATCCGCCGAGGCGAGCGTGGCGGTGCTCAGTACCTCATCGCACCCGGACTTGGCGTCCCGGCCCGCATCCGTCACACGGACGCCGAGCTCGATGCGATCGCGCTCTCTCTGGCCGGTCGGGGACCAGTCACCAACGCGCTCTACCGGGAGCGCACCGGGCTCAATAGCCACGAGGCTCGTGCCGTCTTGCGACGTCTTGTCGACCGCGGTGAGCTCATGCAACTCGGCGAACGGCGCGGAACTCGCTACGTGCTCCGATGAATCCCTGATCGACCCGTGCTCGTCGATGCTGGGCCAGAATCCACAGCATCTGATTCGGCCCACCACGCTCGACCCGAAACTCTGCAACCACCGGGGATGCGTGGCGTCCGCACAGCGCTCAGCCCGAAATGCTCCGTAGTCAGATGCTCTATCCAATTGAGCTACGAGCGCAAGGAGCGGCACGATCTGTGCGAAGGTGCAGCCGTGGGCGGGGAACCGGGGCTCGATGCGCGGTCGGTGCTGTTCGCCGATCTCGTCGGCTCGACCGAGGTTCGCTCTCCGCTCGGTGACTCCGCCGAAGACGTGGAGGCCGGCAACGGGGAGGCGGGGGCGACGTGACCTCGCAGACGGCCACGATCCTCGTCACCGACCTGGTCGGGTCGACCGAGCTGCGGGTCGCCCTCGGTGAGGAGCGAGCGGAGGAGCTGCGGCGGGTCCACGACCACCTGCTGGCCGAAGCGGTGGCCGCCCACGACGGCCAGGTCGTCAAGGGCCTCGGCGACGGCGTGCTGGCACTCTTCACGGGGGCGGCCGGCGCGGTGAGCGCCGCCGTCGCCATCCAGCAGGCCATTGGCGCCCACGTCGAGCACCACCCCGCCGATCGCCTGTCGGTCCGCGTCGGCATCAGCGCCGGCGACGTCACCCTCGAGGGCGGCGACTGCTTCGGCACCCCCGTCGTGGAGGCGTCCAGGCTCTGCGCCGAAGCAGGCGGGGACGAGATCCTCGTCGCCGACCTCGTGCGCCTGCTGGCGCGTGGGCGCGGCGACCACGAGTTCACCACGGCCGGGGAACGGAGGTTGAAGGGCCTGCCCGAGCCGGTCGCCGTTGCGACGGTGTCCTGGCACCCGGTGGCGCCCGTCGGCGCGCCGATGCCGGCGGCGCTCCGGATGGCCCAGTGGTACGACTTCGCCGGCCGGGTGGTCGAGCGCGAGATCCTGTTCGAGCGTTGGAAGGCCACAGTCGCCGGCTCCACGGGACTCGTGATGGTGTCGGGCGAGCCGGGCATCGGCAAGACCCGGCTCGTGGCCGAGGTGGCGACCGCGGCCCACGAGGCCGGCGGCAACGTGCTCTACGGCCGCTCCGAGGAGGAGCTCGACGTCGCCTTCCGCCCCTGGGCCGAGGCCCTCGACCACCTGGTCGCCCACGCCCCCGACGGACTGCTCCGGGCGCACTTCGAGGAGTGGGGCGGCGATCTCGGCCGCCTCCTCCCCGGCCTCGACGCCCCTGAGCCACACCGGACCGACCCGGACTCCGAGCGCCTCCGCCTCTTCGGGGCGGTCGCCGACCTGCTCACCCGAGCCGGCGAGGATGCCCCCGTGCTCGTCGTACTCGACGATCTCCACTGGGCCGACGAGTCGAGCCTGCTGCTGCTGCGCCATCTGGTCCGCAACCTGGGCAGCGCCCGGGTGCTCCTGGTGGGCACCTACCGCGACACCGACCTCGACCGCACCCACCCACTGGCTGCGGCGCTCGCCGACCTCCGACGCGAATCCGGCGTGGAGCGGGTCAACCTGTCCGGCCTCGACCAGGACGAGGTCACGCTCTTCCTCAGCCAGGCCGGCGGCGGCGAGGTCGACCCCGAGCAAGTGACCGTGCTCGCCGAGATGGTCTGGACCGAGACCGAGGGGAACCCCTTCTTCATCGGCGAGGTGCTCGCTCACCTCGTCGAGTCCGGCGCCCTCGTGCAGCGGGACGGCCGCTGGGAGGGTGACCGCACCCTCATCGAACAGGTCGGCTTGCCCGAGGGGATCCGCGAGGTCATCGGCCGGCGTCTCGCCGAGCTCGACGAGGCGGACAACGACCTGCTGCGGACCGCTGCGGTGATCGGCCCCGCCTTCGACGCCGCCGTGCTCGCCGAGGCGGTCGAGCGCGACGTGGACGACGTCGTCGCCGCGCTCGACACCGCCGCCGCCCGCCGCCTCGTGGTGGAGGACGAGGACGTCCTCGACCGGTTCCGCTTCGCCCACGCCCTCATCCGCCAGACCCTGCTCGAGGAGCTCCGCACCAACCGGCGGGTCCGCCTCCACCACCGTGTGGCACTGGCCCTCGAGGCCCGGGGGGCGTCGGCCGCCGACCTGGCCCACCACTACGGCGAGGCCGCCCCCTTCGCCGACGCCGACAAGGCCCTCACCTACGCCTCGCGCGCCGCCGACGACGCGACCGCCCGCCTCGCCTATGAGCAGGCCATCACCTTCCGCCGCCTCGCCGTCGAGTGCGAAGATCTCCTCGACCCCCCCGACGCCGCACGCCGCGCCGGGGTGCTCCTGGCCCTCGGGGAGGCCCACAACACCGCCGACGACCCGGCCAGCGGGCTGGCGCCCTTCGTCGCCGCCGCCGGCGCCGCCCGCGACACCGGACGGACCGACCTGCTCGCCCGCGCCGCGTACGGCTACGGCGGGGAGAGCCCCGTGTGGCTGGACTTCACGGACACCGTCGGGCCCGCCCTGCTCGACGAGGCCCTGGCGGCGCTGCCCGCCGACCAGGTGCTGGCCCGGGCGCGGTGCCTGACCCAGCGCAGCATGTGGCACCTGCTCGACGCGGACCCGGCCGCCCAGCTGGAGACCGCCATGCAAGGCGTCGCACTGGCCGAGCAGAGCGGCGACCTCCACGCCCGGTACCTCGCCCTCGACTTCGCTCGGCACGCCTACCAGGCCGTCGGCGACCTCGACAACGTGCTCGAGGTGGCGGCCCGCATTGGGGTGCTGGGCGAGGAGTTCGACCACCCGCCCAGCTGTGCGCTCGCCGTCTACGGCGACATGGTCGGCCACTTTCTCCGCAACGACCTCGACCAGGCCCGAGCCCTGCTCGTCCAGCTGCTGGCCATGGATCGAAGCCGGCTACCGCTTTCCCACCGGTGGGGCCAAGCCAGCACGAGGGCCAACCTCGCCATCCTCGACGGTCGGTGGCAGGACGTGGTCGGCCCCACCCCCGACGAGATCGCCTCGATCGGTGCGACCGGCGCGGGGATCGACGCCGGGTCGCGCATGCGCTCCCTGTTCGACCAGGGGGACGTCGACGAGGCCCTCGAGCTCGCCCGCTGGCTCGAGGTCGACCAGCGCGACCAGTGGGCGCTCTGGCCGTTCACCGCGTTCGTCGCCCTGTGGTCCGGCGAGACCGCCGCCGCGGAGGCCCTTCTCCGCGCCTGGCACCGGGAGATGTTCCCGTTCGTCCCGGCGACCTTCCGCCTCCACGCCGTGTCCATGGCGTCGGGGATCGCCGTCGAGCTCCACCTCGCCGAACTCGCCCCCGACCTGGCCGCCGAGCTCCGCCCCCACCGCGGCCACTGGGCCAGCTCGAGCGTGGAGGTCGCGGACAGCCTCGTGGACCACTGCCTCGGCCCTCTCGAGATCCTCCGGGGCGAGGTCGACGCGGGCGAGGCGATCCTGCGCACCGCGGTGGCCGACTACCGCCGCGCCGGCACCCGGGCCTGCCTCACGAAGGCCCTGGCCGACCTTGCGGTGCTCACCGGCGACGCCCACGCCCGCACCGAGGCCCTCGCCCTCGCCGACGAGCTGGGCATGGCCGGCGTCACCGGCCGACTCGGCGGCTGAGCGACCGTCGGGTCCGGACGTCCGCGGGCCCTCAGGGCACCGGACGATTGCGCCGCGCGTGGCCGTCGATCCACCGATCGAAGGTAGCGACGTGTGGGTCAGTGGCCAGACTCCGCCGCCTCGACCCTCCGAGTCCGGCGACCCTGAATCAACAGCATCTGATTCGGTCCGTTCCGCCTACTCGAAACTCCCGGGATCGCAGGAATGACAGGGATACTGCACAGCGCATGTCCCGGAGTGATCCGTAGTCAGATGCTCTATCCGATTGAGCTACGAGCGCAGGACCGGCAAGTGTAGGCGACCGCCGCCGCCGGGCCACCAACTGATCAGCGCCCACAGCGAATCACGACGAACGACTCCACCAGATCTCACCGTGCGGCCCCGCCTTGCGTCCGGTCATCACCGCAGAGGGGTGCCGGGGCAGGGCTCAGCCGTGGGACGGCGTCGGCGGCGCCCAGACCCGCCGCCCGAAGAACACTCCCAAGAGCACCGCGACGATGACACCCAGCACGATGTCGAGGGCGACCGCCACCCCGCCGAACGCCACGTAGATGAGCACCACCCAGGCGATCTCGATGACGACCAGAGTCGAGAGCACGAACAGTCCGACCGAGCGGGCCTCGCGCTGCGCCAGCGCAGCGGCGCCGACGACCACCGCCGGCACCGCGAGGGTGACCACCAACGCCGCCCGCAGATGCGCCTCGGGGTCGGAGTGCCGGATGAGCGCCGTGAGGATGCCCCAGTAGACCGGGCTCGCCGCCGCGGCCAGGAGCAACCCGAACGCCCACCACCCCAGGGTCGTGTGGGGCAGCGGGCGGATCCGCTCGGGATGACGCTGTGTCTCGGGAGGCGTCGACGTCATTGGCCTCTCCTTCCGTCGGGACACCCCAGTGGGATCGCGCCCGCTCGGCGTCACCACAGGCATCCCACCGGAAGCACCGGATCACCAGAGGCGAAGGTCCGCGTGACGCGAGCGCCCCGTCGCGGTGAAGAACACGGCCGCGAGATGATCCCGGTGCTGAGGCCCGATCCCAGCGGACTTGCTCCCCGCTTCGCCCAACGGGATCGCGGCGGCCGGTGGCAGACTCTCGGGCATGGCTTCTGGGCCGGCGGTCCGCCTCGACCCGTCACGCCCCATGGCGTCGGTCGGCGCGATGGTGATCCTGGCGCTGATCGCTCCCCTGGTGCTCATCTCCCCGGCCTCGGGTGCGCAGGCGCAGCGTGCACCGGACCGGCCGGCGACCGACCCCTTCGGCGTCGCCGACGCCAGACCGAAGCCCCCCGGTGTGGCGCCCTCAGGCAACGGACCGTTCGGGGCGGCCCGAGCATCCGAGAGCACCGGCACCGCGTCGATCACGGTCGTGCTCGACGCCCAGCCCGACGACGGCCAGGACGTCGCCTTCACGGGCTGCGGGCCCCTCGGTTGCGGGCCGTTCATCCTGGACGACGACGCTGATCCGGCGCGGAGCGCTCAGGTGAGCGGCACCGGCCTCGACGCCGGCACCTACACCGTCACCCAGTCCGCGTTGCCGGGCTGGTCCCTCGCCGGCATCGTTTGCGACGCGGGCGAGGTGATCGACCTCGACGCCCGCCGAGCGACGATCACCCTCGGCCAGGGCGAGCACGCCACCTGCACCTTCACCAACACCAGCGCGGCGATCAGGGTGGTGCTCGACGCCCGCCCCGACAGCGCCCAGGACGTCGCCTTCACCGGCTGCGGGCCCCTCGGTTGCGGCGCGTTCCTGCTGGACGACGACACCGATGGGACCCTCCCCTCCCGGGCCGGCAGCGCCGGCCTCGCACCGGGCACCTACACCATCACCGCGGCGGCGGTCCCCACCTGGCTCCTCACCTCGCTCTCATGCGACACGGGCGAGGTCATCGACCTCGTGGCCCGTCGGGCGACCGTGACGCTGACGGCGGGCGAGCAGACCACCTGCACCTTCGGGCACGAGGCCATCCCGGCGCTGTCGGTCACCACGGTGGTCGAAGGGCAGTCGATCCCCTGGGACGTCAACTGGACACCGGGTGGCGACCTGCTGTGGACCGAGCGCGCCGGGTCCCTCAACGTGCTCCCCGTGGGCGGCGTCGCCCGTGAGCTCACCCTCATCGGGGACGCCGACTTCTACGCCGCCAACGAGATCGGCATGATGGGCCTGGCCGTCGACCCGTCGTTCGACCAGAGCCGGCGCATCTACACGTGCCAGGGCAGCACCGTCGGAGGCCAGCGGCGCATCAAGGTGGTCGCATGGACGCTCGATGCGGCCCTCACCTCGGCCACCCGGGTGATCGACCCGCTCGTCGGCAACATCCCCCTGGGCGCCTTCCACGGCGGCTGCCGGCTCGAGTTCGCACCCGACGGCCACCTCCTCGTCACCACCGGCGATGCGGTCGACCCGGCCACGCCGCAGAGCCTCTCGTCCCTGGGGGGGAAGGTGCTCCGCGTCGACGCGACCACCGGCGCCGGCGCACCGGAAAACGTCTTCGCCGCTGACGGCGACCCTGGTACGGACGCCCGGATCTACACGCTCGGCCACCGCAACGTGCAGGGGCTGGCCATCCGGCCGGGCCTCGGCCAGATCTGGATCGCCGAGCACGGCCCGAACGTCGACGACGAGGTGAACCTCCTCCAGAACGGCGGCAACTACGGGTGGCGGCCGGGGCCGGGTTACGACCAGAACGTGCCCATGACCGACCTGTCGATCCCCGGCGCGATCCCCGCGCGATGGTCCTCGGGGGACCCGACGCTGGCCACCAGCGGCGCGACCTTCATCACCGGCTCGGCCTGGGGCGCCTACCGGGGGTTCCTGGCCGTGGCCACGCTCAAGGCCAGCTCGCTGCGCATGATGGGCTTCGACGCCACCGGCCACTTCGGGCTGATGCTCACCCCCAGCGAGCTCGACGGCACCTTCGGGCGACTCCGGACCCCCGCCCTCGGCCCCGACGGCGCCCTGTACGTCACAACGTCGAACGGCACCAACGACCGCATCCTCCGCGTGGCCCCGGCCTGATCCCCCACCCGGCGACCTCGGCGCCGTTCTGGACCTCCGCGACCCCGTGGGTGTGCGTGACGACGGTGGTCTGGGCGGCGGCGTCGCAACGGCAGGCGACGACCTCGTCGTCGCCTGACCGCCGGTCGTCGCAGAGGGGCTGGGTACGCTCGCCGGGCCATGGTTGGACGCGACGGTTCCGAGCCACCGGTGACCCCGCCGGGGTCGCTGTCGGCGCCCGCGACCGTCGAGCGGGTGGGACAGCTCCTGCGGGCGCTGCAGGGTCGGGGGGTGGACGCCTGGGGTGCGCTCGACGGCGTGATCGGCGACGAATTGGCCGCCCAGGGCTCCGCCCTCGCCCTGCCGCTGACGTTTCGCACCGCGACCGGCCAGGAGCTGCCCCTCAGCAGTGACGGACTCCGGCGTGCGCTGCCGGACGCTCGCGCCCGGGTCTGCGTGCTCGTCCACGGCCTGATGTCCTCCGAGTCGGTGTGGTCGTTCAGCGGGCGCCCCGGCGTGACCTACGGCGAGCTGCTGGCCCGCGACCACGGCGTGACCCCGGTGTACGTCCGCTACAACTCCGGGCGCCACGTCTCCACCAATGGGCGCGACCTCGCGGCAGGGCTCCAGCAGCTCGTGCGCTGCTGGCCGGTGCGGGTCCGCGAGATCGACCTCATCGGCCACAGCATGGGTGGCCTCGTGGTGCGCAGCGCCTGCCACTACGGCCGCCACGGCGCCCGCCTGGCCGACCGGGTGCGGCGCCGCGGGCCCTGGCCCGCGAAGGTGCGGCGCGTGGTGTTGCTCGGGGTGCCGAACACCGGCGCCAACCTCGAGGTGATCGCCAACCTCACCAGCGCCGGGTTGTGGGCGATCCCGCACCCCGTGACGCGACTGATCGGGGCGGGGCTCGATCGTCGCAGCGACGGCATCAAGGACCTCCGCTGGGGCGCGGTGCTCGACGACGACTGGCTCGAGCGCGACCCCGACGCCAGCGAGCGCCCGACCCTGCACCCCGTACACGCCCCTCGCCGCGCCCGGCACCTCGCCATCGCCGGCTCACTCGTCGATGACCGCCAGCGTTCCTCCGGTACGCCCCATCCGGTGAACCGAGTGCTCGGCGACGCCCTCGTCACGGCGCCGAGCGCGGCGGGCCACCTCGGCGACCCCGCCTCCAGCCTTCTTCCGAACGCGACGCTCCGCGTCTGCCCGAAGATCGGCCACGTCGCCCTGGCCAATCGTCCCGAGGTCTACGACCTGATCAACGCCTGGTGGGACTGAGGGCCGCCCTTCGTCGAAGGCAATGACCCGGGGCTCAGGCGTCGGTGTCGGAGCTCGGCTCCGCGTGGCGGGGGGCGGTGTCCTCGGTCCAACGCTCGCCGTCCCACCAGCGGTAGCGGCTCTCGTCGTTGGGGTCCGGCATCCACATCGGGCCGGGCTGGCCCAGTGGCTGGGTCGACGCCTTCGACCGCCGGATCAGGTACCACGGCAGGAACAGGATCATCAGCAGGAAGACGCCGGCGAACCATCCGTCGGCACCGAAGGGGCCGACCTTGCGCCCGTCGGCCTCGAAGCGCTTGGCGTCGGCGCGCACGAACCAGCCCACCGCGGCCGCGATCACCAAGCCGATCAGCATGTCCATCGTGCGTGTTCTCCTCGTCGGCGGGCGCTCGCCCGACCGCAGAAGCCTACGGCCGTGCGTGGGCCTCGCCGATCGTGGACCCACCCCCCGAGGACAGCCCACCCCCCGTCTCCCACTCGCCGACAGCGACCACCGCGGCCGGTCGTTCATCGAGGTGCTCCGACGTGCGGCGACGACCCGCCCTCCGCCGGCTGATTCGGCGACCGGCGGTCACGCAGGCGCCACCGGTGGGCCGTGACGGTGCATCTCGCGCTCGATCTCGGCCTCGCTGATGGGCTTCTGCATGAAGGTGGTGTAGCCGTGCAGCACGAGGCCGATGCCCCAGCCGCCCAGCACCCAGATCGGCCAGAAGTAGCCTGCGCCGGTCACGAACCACACCCCCACCAGGAAGGCGTTGACGACCACGTAGGTCACGACGTGGGTGACGAACTCCCGGCGGGCCTTGAGGCGCTCGATGGCGGCCTCTCGGGGATCACTGCTCTCCACCCGGATCTCCTCGGACATCACGAACCTCCTCGCCTCGTCCGGTCCTGCGCCCTCAGGGTGCGCCTCGGACGGGTCGGGCGGGAAGGGCCGATGGTCCCGGTGGGCTCAGGCCAGCGTGCCGCGCAAGAGGCTGTGGCCCGAGTGCTCGGTCTGGCCCTGCTCCTGGAGGGAGACGTCGACGACGTCGTACTCGTCGGGGTCGACGCCGGCGGGCACGGGCACGGTGGTGCTCCCGCTCATGGCGCCGAGCGACACGGGCTCGGCCGAGGCGGACGCAGGGTCGAGCAGCCACAGTTCGTAGTGCTGGCCCTCGGGGGCGGCGGCCATGTCGTGCGCGTCGAGCTCGAGCTGGAGGTGGTCGTCCTGGCGCACGAGACGCACCTCGGCGGTGGCGCCGCCGACGGGCTCGAGGGGATCGAGCTCGGTGCTCGCCACCAGCTGCGGCTCGTCGCCGTCCGGGGACGAGCCGGCCTGGAGGAGGACGGCCCCGGTGACGGCCACCAGCACGACGGCGGCGGCCACCGCGGCGAGGACCCGGCGGTGACGTCGGCGGCGGTGGGCGTCGAGCGACACGACCGGCGCCGCCACGGCGTCGGGGACGCCATCGGGCTCGCCGTCCGCCTCGACCGCGGCGGCGATGCGGCCCCACAACGCGGCGGGGGGATCGACCCGGGCGAAGTCCTCGTCGTCGAGCTGCCCGGCGATGGCCCGCAGGCGATCGAGCGGGGCGTTCGCCTCGTCTTGCCCGCCGACTGGCACAGGGTCTGCGGCGACCCTGGCGGCGATCCGCCCCCACAGCTCGACGGGGGGGTCCACCCGGGCGAAGTCCACGTCCTCGAGCTGGCCGGCGATGCGACGAAAGCGTTCGAGCTCGTCCGGGCGGATGTCCGGATCCAGGTCCACGTCCACGTGATCAGGCGACATCGTCGAGGCCTCCCAGATGGCGCCGCATCTGCTCGAGGCCACGGCGGATGTCGCTCTTCACGGTCCCGAGGGGCACGTCGGTGCGCTCGGCGATCTGGGCGTGGGTGAGGTCTTCGAAGAACGAGAGGCGCACCATCTCGCGGGCCCGTTCGGACAGACCCTCGAGCGCTTCGGCCACGAGCATGCGCTCGGCGACTCCGGTGACCCCGGCCTCGTCCACCGATCGGTCGAACACCTGCTCACCACCGGCGCTGTGCGGCTCGGCCACCAGCGACGGCTGGCGACCGTCGGCCCGCAGGATGTCGATGACCTTGAAGCGGGCGATGCCGAGGAGCCAACCCGCCAGGGTGCCGGCCTCGGGGCGGTAGCGCCCACGCGAGCGCCACGCCGCCAAGAACACGTCCTGGGTGGCGTCGGCGGCGCGGGCCGGGTCGAGCGAGCGGCGGCAGAACGAGTGCACGAGGGCGCCGTGCTCGCCGTAGACCGCCTCGAGCGCGCCGGGGTCGCCGGCGGCGAAACGAAGCGAGAGGGCCGACGCGGCGTCCGCCTCTACGTCGGCGAGGGCCGCCTCTCGCTCTTCGGACATCACCAGCACGCTACTTACTTCGGTCCGAGAGGTGGCTTCGGATGCACCACGACGGGTGTCCTCGACGGTGCCCGGTGCGAAGACCCGAAACGGGGCACGACCCGAAGGCCGTGCCCCGCTCCGGTCTGGAGGGATCTGGATCAGAGGTTGACGGGGATCAGCACCCGGTTGATGGTGTGGATCACGCCGTTGCTGGCCCGCACGTTCAGGGGGCTGACCAGGCGGGGGTTGGGAACGTCGGGCTCCTTGTCGATCAGGACCGTGGTGCCGGGGACGTGGCGGATGTTGATGTCGGCGAGGGTCGGGAAGCGGGTGGCGGCGAGCACACGGCCCGGGCCACGGGCGTCGGGCACCACGTGGTACTTCAGGATCGTGGTGAGCGTCGGGATGGGATCGCCGCCACCGATGTCGGTGAGGGCGGTGACGAGGAAGTTCCAGGCACCCTCCTCGTCGGTGATGGCGCCCTCGAACCCGAGGTCCATGGCGGTCTTGACGAAGGCACGGTCCTTCGGCGCGAACACGGTCACGTCGAGGCCCGCGGTGTCGAGGGTCTCGACCAGGCCCGCCGCGGAGACCGCGGCGAGGAGCACGTCGAAGTCGCCACCGTTGCTGTCGAAGCCCTCGCCGCTCGCAGCGACGATGCCGGCGATCGAGGCAGGATCGACCTCAGCCTGGGACGACGCCGCGCCGGCAGGGCCGGCGAAGGTCGTGGCCACGATGGAGACCGTCGCCACCGCGGCGGCGACGCCGGCGGTGATTCGCTTGTAGTTCATGGGATGTCCTCCTGGACGGGGTGGGTGTGTTGTTAGTGATAAATCGCTCCGACCTCCCCGCTTGGATGCAGCCGAGGAGGAATTTCTCGTCGACCCCGTAGGGCGGGCAGATCGCGAAGGGCCCGCCGACCCCCACCGCCGACGACTCGACCATCCCTCCGCGCGGTGCGAGATGATGGGCGCATGTCCGAGAACCTGAAGATGCTGGGCGAATACAGCGATGCGATGTTCCGGGGCGACGAGGACGCCGTGTTCGAGCTCTGGGCGCCCGAGTTCCACAGCCACGTCACCGACCGGGTGAACCCGGCCATCGCGGGCACCGACGTGCGCAGCCACGAGGTGGTGTGGTGGGACCAGGTGCGCAAGGCGTTCCCGGACTTCACCTTCGATGTGAACCTGCTGATCGAGCACGACGACCTGGTGGTGTCCAACTGGACGGTGAAGGGCACCCACACCGGTGCCCCCTTCTACGACGTCCCCCCGTCCGGCGAGCCGGTCGAGATCAACGGCACCGCCATCCTGCGCATCCGCGACGGCAAGGTGGTGGAGCACTGGGGTGGGCCCCACTGCCAGAAGGGCCTCGGCCTCATCCTCTGACGGCCGGACCGCGTCTTCCCCGCAGTCCAGGCCATCAGCGGCGGCTGGTATGGGCCCGCCGGAGGTCGGGCGAGCAGAACCTCTTCCTCAGTGGGTCGTGCAGGAATCGGCCTGGTCGTCCCGCCGCCACCCTTGCAACGACGGGGGCCGCCGACAAGGCTGATCCACCGTGATGGTGACCGAGGCGGAGACCGCCCCCAACGGGAGCACTGACGCCGGCGCGGATGGCCGACGCCGACCGACCGGTGACCCCGGGACCGGACTGGCTGCGGTCCCCGACGCCGGTGACGACCGGCCATGGTGGGACCCCCTCGGCGTGGTCGACCGGTCGGCCGCCACCTGGCACAGCATCGAGAAGCAGCTCGCCCGCCAGCCGCTGGCTCGTCTCGGCGTGGCCGGGCCCCGCACCGCCCGATGGGTCGTGGACGAGGTGAGGGCCCGGGCCGACGAGGTCCTGCCGGGCCGCCCGGACACCCGCATCACGCCTGGTCTGCTGGGCCACGTGGCCCTCGACGAGTCGATCATGGCCATGGCCGTCGGCCCCAACCGCTTCCCCCGCCGCGACGACTACGTCCGGGTGGGCGCCGAGCTCACCGAGGCCCACGCCGTGTTCGAAGCCATGGGCTGGATCGACGACCCCGCCTCCTACCACCAGATGCCGCCGGCGCTCGACGAGCCCGCGCTCACCAGGGGTTGGGCCCTCGGCACGAGCTACGAGCGTCTCTGGTGGCCCAGCGGCTACCGACCCCCCGAGGACGTCCCCGGCGCCGAGCGCTGGCAGGCCTTCGAGGCCAATCGCACCGCGTCGGCCTGGCTGCTGCGCCACCCGGACCGCGACACGCCGCGCCCGTGGGTGGTGTGCATCCACGGCTTCGGCACCGGCTCGGTGTTCATGGACCTCATCAGCTTCCGGGCTGCCCACCTGCACCGCGAGCTCGGGGTCAACGTCGCCGCCATCGTGCTGCCGGTCCACGGGTCCCGCCGGCCCAGCCGCATCAGCGGTGAGGCCTTCCTCAACTTCGACCTGATGAACAGCGTGCACGGCTTCACCCAGGCGGTGTGGGACATCCGCCGCCTCCTCAGCTGGGTGCGGGGGCAGGATCCGACGGGCGTCGGACTCTTCGGCGTGTCGCTCGGCGGGATGCTCACCGCCCTGGTCACCGCACTCGAGGCCGACCTCGACCTCACCTTGGCCGGCATCCCCATGGCCGACTTCCCCGACCTCATCCGCCACCATGCGCCCCACCACCTGCACCTGCGGGCCATCGAGCACAACATCCTCGACGGCACCGCCCAGGACGTCCACCGGGTGGTGTCACCGCTGTGCATGACGCCGGCCGCCCCTCGGGAGGCCCGGGCCATCTTCGCCGGCATGGGCGACCGTCTGGCCACCGCCGACCAGGCCCGGCGCCTCTGGGCACACTGGGATCAGCCCGACCTGTGCTGGTTCCCGGGCAGCCACATGGGCTACCTCTGGTCGGACAAGGTGTGGCGCTTCGTGGACGAGTCCCTGCGCTCGCGCGGCCTCGTCGGCGAGCCGCCGGCGCCCGACACCGAGCCCGCCGCCTGAGATCGCACGACTTGGAGGAAATGGCAGTCATATGTGACTGGTATTCCCTCCAGTTCGTTCCCGGTGGGGCGGTCACCACCGCGGACGGATCAGGCGGCGGCGAGCGTCGCCAGGGAGGTCAGGCCGTCGAGCATGGCGTCGAGCAGCTCGTCGAGGTGGGGCACCAGCTCGGGGCAGGCGATGAGGCCGATGTGGAGGCGCCCGTTGCCCGACAGCACCGTGATGTTGAGGCCGGTGCCCTCCATCAGGGGGCCGAAGGGGAAGAGGCCGACCACCTCGGCGCCGGCGAAGTAGAGCGGCACCGGTGGCCCCGGCACGTTAGAGACGATCAGGTTGTGCACCGGCGCCATCCGATCGGCCATCCCCGCCTTCGACCACTGCTGGGCCGCCCAGGCGAACAGCGGGGGCGGGAGCAGCTCGACCACGTCGCCGATCATGTTGGCGCCGATCGCGCTCTGCACCTCCTTCGCGCCCTCGGTCCCTTCATGGATCGCCCGCAGCTGCTCCACGGGGTCGGCGAGGTGGACGGGAAGGTGCACGAACATGTTCGACACCTGGTTGGCCGAGCCCTGGGTGCTGTCGCCGTGCACCGACACCGGCACGGAGCACACCAGCGCTCGGTCGGGCAGCGTGTCGTGGTCGGTCAGGTAGCGACGCAGTCCTGCGGTGCACATGGCCAGCACCACGTCGTTGATGGTGGTGGCGAAGGCGGCCCGAACCGCCTTGAGATCATCGAGGGGCACGGTGCCGAAGGCCACCGAGCGATTGGCGGTGATCGAGCCGTTGAGGCGGGTGCGCGGCGCACCCCCCGGGTGGGCGAGGCCACGTGCCCCCCGCAACCAGCGGCCCCCCAGGGTGCCGACGGCCTGGATCATCGACGTGGCCATCCCCGTCGCCGCCCGCACCGGGCGCAGTGGGGTGGCCAGCCGGTTCCAGAGCGCGCCGGCGGCGACCGCGCTGGGCACCGGCAGTGCCGCCGGCTCCCACCGGTCCCGCCGGCGGCGGATCCTCTGGCGGGGGGACAGGTCGAGCAGGTGGGCCATGATCTCGACCCCCGAGATGCCGTCCACCAGGCAGTGGTGCATCTTCGTGGCGATCGCGATGCGGCCGTCGGCGAGGCCCTCGACCACCACGAAGTCCCACAGCGGATGGGCGCGATCGAGTTGCACGGAGGCGAAGCCGCCGAGGTACTCGGCGAGCTGATCGTCCGTGCCCGGTCTGGGCAGACGGTGACGGTGGAAGTGACGGTCGAGGTCGAAGTCGGGATCGTCGATCCACTCGGGGTGATCGATCGCGTACGGCACCTCGACCAGGCGCCGGCGCAGCACCGACAAGACGTCGAGGCGGCTGTTCACGTGGGCTCGCAGGAGGCGGTACGTGACCTTGCGCTCGGCCGTTGCGGGGTCGAGCAGCAACAAGCCGGTCACGTGCAGGTGGACGACCTCGGACTCGAGGTACAGGAACGATGCGTCCGCCGCGGCGATGCGTTCCACGTTCCCTCCTTCCACCCCTGGCGCCGAGGCAGCGTACCGCCCGGCCCACACCAGCCGGAAGGGACCATCGTCCCAACGCTCGGCCGCCCCGCGCACCGGCGGCGACCCGGTCGCCATCGACCCGGTGGGTGTGCGCACACTTTGGGTCCCACCCCGGCCCTGCTACGAGGAGGATCCGCTGCCTCACAACCGCTTCGCATGGGAGCACCTCGACACCCATCTGCTCGCCGACCTCACCGCCGGCGAGGACCTCGGCGCGTCCTCTCCCACGCAGTGGCTCGAGACCAGGTACGGCGAGCGACCCGACGCCACGCTGGTGGCCGATCGCTGGCTGGCCCTGCGGGACGGCTGGCTCGCCCGCGACGACGGTGCCCGAAGTCGCATCGTGGCCGCATTGCGCGGTCTCGGCCTGGGGGACACGACCATCGAGGTGGCCTACCCCGAAGGTCAACACGCCTACCTCGCTTCCTGCCGCAACCAGGCCAGCCTGCGCCGCATCGTCGCCGGTGAGCTGCTCCGGGCGGGGGAGCAGGCGGACCCACCCCTCAAGGCGAGCCTGCGCCCCGAGCAGGGATGGGCCGAGTTCTCCCGAGCGCTGGCGGCCACCCTCGCCGCCCTCGAGCCGGGGCAGTTCCTGATCACCTCCGTGCGGGGCACCGGGACCGAGCAGGACGGTGCCTTCGAGGGGTCGTCCTACTTCGTGCAGTTCGCTCAGGGAGGCGACCGCGGGTTCCGCGCCGAAGCCGTTGCCAACGCGTTCCTGGCTGGGGCCGAGCGGCTCTCGGTCGACCAGATCACCGAGTTGGTCCGCCTTGGATGGCAGCCGCCCACCTACGCACCCGGCGACCCCCGCGGCGCCGACGACGAGCACGGCGCCTGCAACTTCTTCCGGGAATGGGGCGAGGACGAGCCGCCCTACGCCGCCATCGCAGGCCTCGCGTGCAGCACCCTCGAGACCATCTACGGCGCCGCGAGGCCGTCCTTCCTCGAGTACACCGCCGGGGACGCCGACGGGAATCCCCTGACGCTCGACACCCTCGGCATCGAGGGCCACGAGCGCGAGCGGCCGAGCGACCGGGACGTGGAGGTCGACCTTCCCCGGCCCGAGTCCCCTGCCGAGCTCTACGACGCGCTCGCCGGCACGCTGCGCGGCGTGCTCACCGACGAGGCCGTCCACCGGGACGAGGATGGCGACGTGCCCATCCGCTGGGGCAGCACCGCGGTCTACGCGCGCGTCCTGCAGGGTGCTCCCGTCATCCGCTTCTTCGCCCCCGTGCTCACCGACCTCTCCCCCAGCCCCGCCCTCTTGGAGGCCGTGAACGACATCAACCGCCACTACCTCATGATCTCGGCGGTCTGGGACGGCCATGCCCTCTTGCTCACCATCGACGTGCCCGGAAGACCCTACGTCGGTTCGCACGTGCTGCAGGCACTCGAGGTGCTCGGTAGCGCCGCCGACGAGCTCGACGACCAGCTGCAAGCTCGCTTCGGCGGCCGCACCCTCTTCGGCGAGGCGGCGCCCGGGCCACCCCCGGTCGACGACGGCACCGCCGGCTATCTGTGAGCCTGTTCGCGGCGGTGGCGGCGACGTCGGCGTTGGTGGGCGCCACCCGGTCGCGCACGGCCAAGCTGGCCGCCCTCGCCGACCTGCTCCGACGCCTCGACGACGACGAGATCGTGCCCACCGTCGCCTGGCTGTCCGGCGGCGCCCGCCAGGGGCGCATCGGGGTTGGTTGGGCCACCGTGGCCGACGCCGAGCGTGACCTCGGGGCCGAGCCGGCGGACGACGCGACGCTCACCATCGGCGAGGTCGACGCCGCCTTCGAGCGGCTGGCAGGCCTCGTGGGGGCCGGCACCGGGTCGAACACCGGCCGGCGCACCGAGCTCACCGGGCTGTTGCGCCGATCCACCGAGGCCGAGGCCGACCTGCTGTGGCGGCTCTTCGTGGGCGAGCTGCGCCACGGCGCGCTGGAAGGACTGGTGACCGACGCGGTGGCCCGGGCCAACGACCTGCCCCTCGCCGACGTCCGCCGGGCGGCCATGCTCGCCGGCGACCTCCCCACGGTCGCCGCCCTGGCCCGCACCGGCGGCGCCGAGGCCCTGGCCAGTGTCGGCCTCACCGTCGGTCGGCCGGTCTCGCCGATGCTGGCCGCCACCGCGGCCGACGTGGACACCGCGCTCGCCGAGACCGGGTTGGCGTCGGTGGAGTGGAAGCTCGACGGCGCCCGCATCCAGGCCCACCGCGCCGGCGACGAGGTGCGCCTCTGGACCCGCAACCTCAACGAGGTCACCGACCGCCTGCCGGGGATCGTGGCGCTGGTCCGCTCGTTCCCGGCCACTCACCTCGTCCTCGACGGCGAGGCCATCGGCCACCACGAGGCCGGGGAGGGCGAGGGTGCGGGACAGGAACAGGACGCCGCCCGTCCCCACGCCTTCCAGGAGACGATGTCGCGGTTCGGCACCCGCACGGGCGACGCCGGCGCCGGCCTCGGGGCCCAGTTCTTCGACGTGCTCCACGTCGACGGGACGGACCTGCTCGACGCACCCCTGGCCGAACGGCGGGCCGAGCTGGAGCGGGTCACCGGCGCCGCCGCCATCCCCCAGATCACCACCGACGACCCCGAGGTCGGCGCCGCCTTCCTCGCCGAGGCCCTGGCCACCGGCCACGAGGGGGTCATGGTCAAGGCCCTCGACTCGCCCTACGAGGCCGGCCGGCGGGGCAAGGCGTGGCGCAAGGTGAAGCCGGTCCGCACCCTCGACCTCGTGGTGCTCGCCGCCGAGTGGGGCCACGGCCGGCGCCAGGGCTGGCTGTCCAACCTGCACCTCGGCGCCCTCGACCCCGACGGCACCTACGGCGATCCCGGCGCCCACGTCATGGTGGGCAAGACCTTCAAGGGCCTCACCGACGCGCTGCTCACCTGGCAGACCGAGGCCCTCCAGGCCATCGAGGCCCGCCGCACGCAGGGGACGGTGTGGGTGCGCCCCGAGCTCGTGGTCGAGATCGCCCTCGACGGGGTGCAGCGCTCCACCCGCTACCCCGGCGGCGTGGCCCTGCGCTTCGCCCGGGTCCGGAGCTACCGCGACGACAAGTCCCCCGCCGACGCCGACACCATCGAGAACGTCCGCGCCCTCCTCCCGTAGGCCGCCCCGACCCGACACCGACGAACTGGCGCCCCACTTCCCGTCAGGCGACGACCGATGCGAAGGAAGCCGCCGCGGACAGGACCAGGAGGCCGAGCACGAGCGGCTTGAAGTGCTCGGTGCGCACCCGGAAGGCGACCCGCTCGAAGGCCAGGGTACCGACGAGGGCGGCGGGCACGGCGAACAGGGCGTAGCCCCAGGTGGAGTCGTCGATGGCCCCCGAGAAGAAGAACAGCGGCAGGGAGACCAGATTGGCCACGAGGAAGTAGGACACCGTCGTGGCCCGGAAGGCGTGCTGCTCGTGCTCGGCGGCTTGGAGGACGAGCACCACGGGCGGGCCGCCGATGCCGATGCTGGTGTTGAGCATCCCCGAGACGAAGCCGGCGCCGACCTCGGTGCGGTGCGACTCGCGCCGCAGGCGGTAGCCCGAGGCCAGGAGGGCCACGGCGGCGAGCACGACGACCGACACCGCCACCTGCAACGGGTCGGCCGGCGCCCGGCGCAGCACGGCGATGCCGAGGGGCATCCCCACCACCGCACCGAGGAGCAGGCGCCCGACGACCGGCCGGTCCGTGCGGTGGCGCAGCCTGACCACCATGAGGGCCGTGCCGGCGAGGCCGGAGACCGCGGCGAGGGCGACGGCGTCCTTCGGCCCGACCACGAGCGACAGCAGGGGGACCGCCATCAGGGCGTACCCGAAGCCCGACAGCTGCTGGGTGGCGGCGGCGAGGAACACCGCCCCGCAGACGCCGGCCAATTCCCACCCGCTCACACGGAGAACCTAGCCAGCGCCTGATCGCGGGTCGGCGGCGGGGGGTCGGAGCCGGGCGTACGCTCGCGCGCCATGGCCCTGCCCCCTCCCGCCGCCGACCGCACCTGCCTGGTCACCGGCGCCTCCTCCGGCATCGGCGCCGAGATCGCCCGCGAGCTCGCCCGCCGCGGGCTCGGCGTCACCCTGGTGGCGCGCCGAGAGCCCGAGCTGCGGGCGCTGGCCGACGAGCTCCACGCCGCCCACGGCGTCCGCGCCGAGGTCCTGCCCGCCGACCTCACCGACTCGGCGGCGCGGGCGGCGCTGCCCCAGCGGCTCGCCGAGCTCGGCCTCGCCGCCGACGTGCTCGTCAACAACGCCGGCTTCTCCACCATCGGCCCCATCCAGGGCGCCGACCCCGACGCCGAGCTCCGGATGATCGCCACCAACGTGGACGCCGTCGTCCACCTCTGCACCCTCTTCGTCCCGGGCATGGTCGAGCGGGGCGGCGGCGCGGTGTGCAACGTGGCCTCGGTGGGCGCCTTCCAACCCCTGCCCGGCCAGGCCGGCTACGCCGCCTCCAAGGCGTTCGTCCTCTCCTACAGCCATGGCATCCGCCAGGAGCTGGTCGGCACCGGGGTCACCGTGACCGCCCTGTGCCCCGGGCCGGTGCGCACCGGGTTCGTCGAAGCCGCGGGGCTGTCCGACGACGAGGCCTCCGGCTCGCTCCCCGAGATCATGTGGGTCCCCGTGGAGAAGGTGGCCGCCGACGCGGTCGACGGGATGGCCAAGGGCCGGCCCGTGGTCATCCCGGGCGTGGTCAACCAGATCGGCGCCGCCGGCGGTTACCTCCTCCCCCGCCGCCTGCTGCTGCCCCTGCTCGCCCGCCAGCACCCGGCGCTCAAGAAGTGACCGGCCACCGCGACGGCCCCGCCGGCCCGATCCTGCACCCGATCGGCGCGCCCGCCGACCTCGAGGCCGCCGCCCGCGCCCTCGCCGGCGGCGACGATGCCCTGATCGACGCCGCCGTCGAGCAGTCGACCCTCGGCGCCCTGCTGCCGGCGCTGGCCCAGGTCACCGGCGATCTCGCCCTCGTCCCCGAGCACCTGCGGCCGAACCCCGACGACTTCATCGATCCGCAGGGCGGCCTCACCCCCGAACAGCTCGACGAGAGCAAGGCCCTCGCCGCCGCGGCGCTGCGTGACCTCCGCGACGGCCGGCGCCGGCGCGTCGCCGAGCCGCCGGTGGACGACGAGCCCCTCCGCCCCCTCGCCGCCCACATCGTGGGCGACGCCAACGTCGACGCCTACCTCGACCTGCTCCTCGAGGAGCTCGCCCCCGAGGGCGTCGACCGGCGCGCCCCCGCGTGGCACAAGGACGACGTCGCTCCCGACGTCCCCTTCCACGTCGTCGTCGTCGGCGCGGGCATGTCCGGGCTGCTGGCCGCCCACCGCCTCGCCCAGGCGGGGGTCGACGTCACCGTGTTCGACAAGAACGACGACGTCGGCGGCACGTGGCTGGAGAACACCTACCCGGGCTGTCGGGTCGACGTCCCCAACGACCTCTACAGCTACTCGTTCGCCCACGCGGTCTGGCCGCAGCGGTTCTCCGACCAGGCCACCCTGCTCGAGTACTTCCGCCGCTTCGCCGAGTCCACCGGCGTGCGGGCCCACATCCGCTTCGGCACCGAGGTGCTGGGCGCCAGGTGGTCCGACGACACCCAGACCTGGTCGGTCCGGGTGCGGCCCACCGGCGGCGAGGACAGGGGCGACGGCGAGGCCGGCGAAGAGGAGACCGTCGAGGCCAACGCCGTGGTCAGCGCCGTGGGCCAGCTCAACCGACCGCTCTTCCCTGACCTCCCCGGCATCGAGGACTTCTCCGGCCCGTGGTTCCACTCCGCCCGGTGGCGCCATGACGTCGACCTCACCGGCAAGCGCGTGGCGGTCATCGGGACCGGTGCCAGCGCCGCCCAGTTCATCCCCGAGGTGGCCGAGCAGGCCGGCGAGCTGACCATCTTCCAGCGCACGCCCAACTGGCTGGCCCCCACGCCCGAGTACCACGAGGAGGTCACGCCCGAGACGCAGTGGTTGGTCGAGGCTCTCCCCGAGTACGGCGACTGGCACCGACTCTGGCTCTTCTGGCGCATGCACGAGGGCCTCACCGCGGCGGCCAAGGTCGACCCCGACTGGGACACGAGCCTCGGCTCGGTGAGCCTCCTCAACGAGATGGTCCGCCTCGGCCTGGTGGAGTACCTCAACGAGCAGTTCGCCGAGCGTCCCGACCTGCTCGACGCGGTGGTGCCGACCTACCCGCCCATCGCCAAGCGGATCGTAAGGGACAACGGCGTCTGGGCCCGCACCCTCACCCGCCCGAACGTGCACCTCGTCACCGACGCCATCGAGGCCGTCACCCGCGGCGGCGTGCGCACCGCCGGCGAGGACCACGAGTTCGACGTGATCGTCTACGGCACCGGCTTCCAGGCTTCGCAGTTCCTCACCCCGATGCAGCTGACGGGGCGGCCAGGGCCCGAGCAGCCCCTCGGAGCGGGAAACGAGGGGCTGGACCTGCACGAGCACTGGGCAGGCGACGCTCGGGCCTACCTCGGCGTCACCGTGCCCCACTTCCCCAACCTGTTCGTGCTCTACGGCCCGAACACCAACATCGTCATCAACGGCAGCATCATCTTCTTCAGCGAGTGCGAGGTGCGGTACCTCACCGAGTGCGTGCACCTGCTCCTCGCCGGCGGCCACCACGCCCTCGACCCGACGGTGGCCGTGCACGACGCCTTCAACCAGCGGGTCGACGCCGCCAACGCCGAGATGGCCTGGGGCGCCTCGTCGGTGAACAGCTGGTACAAGAACGCCACCGGCCGAGTCGCTCAGAACTGGCCCTTCCCGCTGCTCGAGTACTGGCAGCTCACCCAGGCCCCGGACCCCGAGGACTACGAGCTCACCTGACGGTGCACGGAGCCCTGCTCCCGCCAGATCGCTCCCCTGCCTGCGACTAGCGTCGCGGCACCAACGGACCCGAGGAGTCCCCATGCCCGAACGCACCAGCTACGCCCCCGGCACCCCGAACTGGGTCGACATCGGCACCGACGTCGACGCCGCCGCGGCGTTCTACTCGGCACTCTTCGGCTGGTCCTTGGTCAGTGCCGGCCCCGATGCGGGGGGCTACGGCTTCTTCACCAACGCGGCGGGAAAGCTCATCGCCGGCATCGGTCCCCAGCAGAGCCCCGGTCCGCCGTTCTGGTCCCACTACGTCAGCGTCGTCGACATCGACGAGACGACCGCCAGGGTCGAGGCTGCGGGCGGCACCGTGGTGGTGCCCCCGATGGACGTCATGGAGGCGGGGCGCATGGCGGTGTTCCAGGACGCCGAGGGCGCCTTCTTCTCCGGATGGCAGCCGCTCGACACCATCGGCTGCGAGGTGGTGAGCGAGCCCGGCGCGTTCTGCTGGAGCGAGCTCGACACCCGCGATCCCGAGTCGGCCAAGGCCTTCTATCCCGCGGTGTTCGGCTGGGACTTCGAGACCAGCGAGGGCGAGGACATGCCCTACACCGAGTGGAAGCTCGACGGCGAGAGCATCGCCGGGATGATGGACATGCCGGCGGAGGTCCCCGCCGAGAGCCCGGCCATGTGGCTCATCTACTTCGCGGTCGACGACACCGAGGCGGCGGTGGCGCGGGCCGTCGACCTGGGTGGAACCGTCCTGGCGCAACCCATGGACACCCCGTTCGGGCGCTTCGCGGTGCTCGCCGATCCCCAGGACGCCTTCTTCGCGGTGATCGCCCTCGCCGGCTGACGCAACGCCGGCGACGCACCCCGCGCTGGTGAAGCGCCTGCCCGGGCACGACCGCCCCCGTCGGCGGCCCCCACGACCGGCGCCGGTGGAAGGCGGAACGGTGCCCGGTACGGTGGCTGACGTAACACCCACATCGTCGGGTTCCGCAGTTCGGGCGCGACGGGCCGCTGAGAGACCGAATCTCGTTTGCGGCCACGCCTTCGCTGCCGCGACGCAGCTACGCCGGTCCGCCGGTCACCTCGAAGGCTGCCGATCGGGTTTCGTCGCCGCCCTTCCCCCTTTGACCGACGCCGTGCCCGACCGGGCGCGCGTCACTGGAGCTGTACCCAACGTGTCCATCACCTTCCGCGAGCTCGGCGTCCCCGCCGACCTCGCCACCCTCCTCGACCAGCGCGGCATCACCGCGCCCTTCCCCGTGCAGTCCGCCACCCTGCCCGACGCCCTCGCCGGACGCGACGTCTGCGGCAAGGCCCCGACGGGCTCCGGCAAGACGCTCGCCTTCGGCATCCCCCTCGTCGTGCGCTCGACCCAGGGTCGCCCCCGTCGCCCGCACGCCCTCGTGCTCGCCCCCACCCGTGAGCTCGCCGCCCAGATCGAGAGCGAGCTGCGCCCCCTCGCCGCCCTGCGCAAGCAGACCGTGGCCTCCTTCTACGGCGGCGTCGGCTTCGGCAAGCAGCTCACCGCCCTGCGCAACGGCGTCGACATCGCCGTGGCCTGCCCCGGCCGCCTCGCCGACCTGGTGCAGCGCGGCGACGTGCGCCTCGACGAGGTCGACCTGGTCGTGATCGACGAGGCCGATCGCATGGCCGACATGGGCTTCCTGCCCGAGGTCAAGCGCCTGCTCGACCAGGTGCGCCCCGATCGCCAGACCCTGCTGTTCTCGGCCACCCTCGACAACGACGTCGACGTGCTCATCCGCCGCTACCAGCAGAACCCCGCCCGCCACGAGGCAGAGGCCATCCACCAGGGCCCCGACCGCACGTCCCACCACTTCTGGCACTCGTCGGACCACGAGAAGGTCGACCTCACCGCCCGCCTCGTGCGCGGCCACGGTCCCACCATCGTGTTCACCCGCACCAAGCGCCGGGCCGACCGCCTCACCAAGCAGCTCGCCAACGCCGGCGTGACCGCGGCCGCCATCCACGGTGACCGCAGCCAGCCGCAGCGCGAGCGTGCCCTCCAGGCCTTCACCCGGGGCAAGGTCGAGGCCCTCGTGGCCACCGACGTCGCCGCCCGCGGCATCCACGTCACCGACGTGGCCTGCGTCATCCACTTCGACCCGCCCGCGGACGAGAAGGACTACGTCCACCGCTCCGGCCGCACCGGCCGGGCCGGCGCCAGCGGCACCGTGGTCAGCCTGATCGGCGGCGAGCACCGCAAGACGGCCTCCAGGATGCAGCGCAAGCTGGGCCTGGGCACGAGTGGCCCGGTCGAGCCCGACCTGGCCGAGTTCCCGCCCGTCCCCGCCCCTGCGCCCGGCACCGCCCCGAAGCCCTTCGACCCGGTCGGCCCCAGCAACCAGCGCCGCGGCAACGGCGGCCCCAAGCGCTCGCACACGGGTGGCCCCCACCAGGGTGGCCCCCGTCGTCCGGGCGGTCCCCGCAAGGCCACGGCCGGTGCGTCGGCCGGCGGCCCGAGCAGCAACGGTGGCGCCCGCCGCAAGGGCACACCCCGCAACGCCCCGCCCCGCAAGGCCGGCAGCGGCGGCCACCGCAAGGGCGGCGCACCACGCGGCTGACCCGAGCGCGGCGTGTGCTCAGCCGGTCCGGCTGAGCACACGCCGCCCCAGGGTCGTCGCGCGGGTCCTCGTGGCCGGCGATCCGTCCCACCCAGCGCAACACCTCGGCCGCGTGGCCTCGAGCTCCCGGGGTGGGTGCTCGGCCCCTGCTCACACGGTGGCCAGGTCGTCCTCGCGCACGCCGTCGATCGAGCCGTCGCCCTCGTCGAGGTCGATGACGTCGTCCGACGGGTCGTCGGCCGGCGCCTCGTGCAGGCCGAAGCGCTCCTGGAAGCGGCGCAGCGGCGCCGGCGCCCACCAGTTGGCCTCGCCCGCCAGCTTCATCAGGGCGGGGACGAGCGTGGCCCGCACCACCGTGGCGTCCATCAGCACCGCCAGGGCGAGGCCCAGGCCGAAGAGCTTGATGAAGGTGACGCCCGAGCTGGCGAAGGCCACGAAGGTCACGGCCAGCAGCAGCGCCGCCGCGGTGACGATGCGGCCCGTGCGCTCGAGGCCGAGGGCCACCGCCTCCTCGTTGGTGGCGCCCTTGTCGTGCTCCTCCTTGATGCGGGAGAGCAGGAACACCTCGTAGTCCATCGAGAGCCCGAAGGCGATGCAGAACATGAGGATGGGCGTGGTGGTGTCGGTCAGCCCGGTGGCGGTGAAGCCCAGCAGTCCGGCGCCGTTGCCCTCCTGGAAGACCCAGACCATGGCGCCGAAGGTGGCGCTGAGGCTGAGGAGGTTGAGCACGAGGGCCTTGAGGGGCACGAGCAGGCTCCCGAACATGAGGAACAGCAGCACGAAGGTGGCGACGCCGATCCACGCCGCGGCCCACGGGACCAGCCCGAAGATGGCCGCCTTCACGTCCACCTGCTGCGCCGAGCCCCCACCCACCAGGACGTCGAAGCCGGGGTCGAGGTCGCGCACGGCCGCGACCAGCGCCTCGCCCTCGACCGAGGCCGGCTCGACGGTGGGCACCACGCTCAACCAGGTGACGTCACCGACCGCGTCGGCGGCCCGGGCCGTGGGGGTGAAGCGCTCGGTGGTGGCGTCGGGGCCGGCCAGCAGCGCACCGTCGATGAAGTGGCCCGTGCGGGCGTCGACCCGGGCCACGTCGGGCCGGCTCGACAGCTCGGCGGCGAAGGCGTCGACCTGGTCGTCGCTCACGTCCTCGGGGATGACCACCGGGAAGGCGTTGGCCTCGGGTGAGTCGAAGTCGGTCTCGAGGCGCTCGGACACCTCGCGGGCGGGGTTGCCGTCGGGCAGCACCCGGTGGTCGGGGCTGGCGAACACCACGCTGAAGAAGGGCAGGCCCAGGACCAGCAGGAGGGCGACCACCGACACCGTCACGATCAACGGGCGGCGCATCACCGCGTGGGCGAGGCGGTACCAGAACCCCTCGCCCGCGGGCTTCGCGGGGCGGCGCTTCCAGAGGCGGCCATTGTCGACGCGGTGGCCCAGCACGGCCAGCAGCGCCGGCAGGCTCACCACCGAGGTGATCACCGCCACGAGGATGACCCCGATGCCGGCGTAGGCGAACGAGCGCAGGAAGAACAGCGGGAAGATGAGCAGGGCCGACAGCGACACGGCCACGGTGAGGCCGCTGAAGGCGACGGTGCGGCCGGCGGTCTCGACCGTGCGGGTGACGGCGGCCTCGACGCTGCGGCCCGCGGCGAGCTCCTCACGGAAGCGGGACACCACGAACAGGCTGTAGTCGATGGCCAGGCCGAGGCCGAGAGCGGTGACGAGGTTGATGGAGAAGACCGACACGTCGGTCGCGCTGGTCACCAGCCAGAGGACGAGGAAGGCGCCGAGCACGGCGACCGCGCCGATGCCCACGGGCAGCAGGGCCGCCACCAGGCCCCCGCCGCCGGGCCCTGCTCGTGGTCACCGTGCTCTTCGTGGTCCTCGCCGGCGCCATCGGCGGCGGCGTGTTCGACCGCCTGTCGACCGGCGGCTTCCTCGACCCCGGCAGCGTCGCCCTCGAGCACCCCGGCAAGTACCGGGTGCTGTTCTCCGACCCCGCCGACCTGCCCGAGCGCCCCGAGCCCGTGGGCCTCAGCGCGTTCGACCAGCTCGTCGAGGTGGTGGCCGACATCCTGATCGCCCGCGACGACGGCCGCGACCCCGTGTTCGTGGCCGTGCAGGTGCACACCTGGATCCACGGCATGGTCAGCCTCCTGGCCTGCCACCCCGAGGGCCCGTGGCCGTCGGTCGATGACCTCCTCGACGACCTGGTCGTCCGCCTCGAGCTGGGCCCGCCGACCTGACCGGCGGGAGGTCCCTCCCACCCGCTGGGCGGCCGGCCCCGCCAGGCACAAGGATGGCCCCATGAGACCGCGCACCGCGACCCTGCTCGGGGCCTCGGCCGGTGCCACCGCCCTGCTCGCCACGCTGGCCGTGCGGGCGCGCCGGGCCGACCGCAGCCTCCTCGAGGCCATCGAGTACGGCGAGCACCTGGAGGTCACCACCTCCGACGGCGCCACCCTCGTGGTGGACGTCCTCGGACCGGAGGACGGTCCCACCGTGGTGCTGGCCCACTGCTGGGGCGGCCACGTCGACAACTGGTCCCTGGTGGCGGGCCCGCTGCTCGAGCGCGGCCACCGCGTCGTGCGCTGGCACCAGCGCGGTCACGGCCCGTCGACCGTAGGCGAGGACGGCTTCGCCATCGAGCGCTTCGGCGCCGACCTCGCCGAGGTCCTCGAGGCCGTGGACGCCCGTGACGCCGTGGTCGCCGGCCACTCCCTGGGCGGCATGACCCTCCAGGCCTTCGCCATCGGCCACCCCGAGGTCGCGGCCGACCGAACCCGCGGCCTCGTCCTCGTCGCCACCGCGGCCGGCGGTCTGAACGCCACCCCCATCGGCCGGGCAACGGACTCGCTCGAGCAGGTCGGCCCGCTGATCGACCGCGCCCTCGCCAGCCGGTACGGCCACGTCCTCGTGCGCGGCACGCTCGGCAAGGGCGCCACCCACGCCGCCGTGCGCGCCACCCGCGACCACTTCGTGGGCACGCCCTTCACCACGCGCCACGGCATCCTCCAGGGCCTCAAGACCATGGACCTGCGCGAGGCGGGCGCCGCGATCGGTGTGCCCACCACGGTCGTGGTCGGCAGCCGCGACCCGCTCACCCCGCCGGCGTTCAGCCGGGGCATGGCCGCCACCATCCCCGACGCGCGACTCGTCGAGCTGCGCGGCCGCGGGCACATGCTCCCCCTGGAGGTACCCGACGAGATCGTCGAGATCATCGTAGGTCACGCCTGACCGCCTGACCGCCTGACCGCCTGACCGCCTGACCGCCTGATCGCCAGGTCGGCCTCGGTACGGTCACGACCCATGGAGGACCTCGAAGTCCGGCGCCGGCGCCGCCTCGTCGAAGAGCTCGAAGAGGCCGGGCTGCCCCTCGACGCGTACGACCCGGCGAGGCTGGGCCTCCTCCTCGACGAGGTCGCCCGTGCCCTGCGGCCCGAGGTGCACGAGCGACGGGTGGTCGTCACCGGGACGGTGATCGCCCCGACCGCCGACCCGGCCCGCTGGGAGGCGGGCACCACCCTCGCCATCACCCGGGTGGACACCGGCCACCAGCCCCTGACCGCCGCCCGCCGCTTCGCCGACGGCCGCTCCTGCTGGCTGTGCCGCCACCCCGACGGGACGACCGAGTGGCTGGTGTTCGACCGCCCCGCCGGGTCCGAGCGCGACCTCGTGGTGCTGGCCGAGGTGCTCGGCGCCACCGTGGTCCAGCGCCACCCCGCCGGCTCGGTCCGGGTGGTCGGGGCCTTCGGCGTCCTGCGCTGGGAGAACGTCCGCTGGCACCACGAGCCGCCCGTGCGCAGCTGGCTCGACGCCGTGACCGGGCCCGGCCATGGCGATCCCGCCGTGCTCGAGGCCCTCCTGGCCTTCGCGGTCCACGACCTCGGGTCGCTGGGCATCGGTTCCCTGCTCATCCACCGCCCCGACGACGAGCCCGGCCCCGCGGTCGAGGCCCGCCTGCCGACGCCACCCCAGCTGCGCATCACGACCGCCGCCCACCTCGCCCCGCTGCGCCACGCCCTCACCCAGGTCGACGGAGCCGCGGTCTTCGATGGCGAGGGGGTGCTGCGCCAGCTCGGCGTGCGCCTCATCCCGAGCTCGGCGGCGGAGGCGGAGGTCGACCCGCTGGGCGGCACCCGCCACACCTCGGCCCGGCGCTACAGCCACGACGACCCCCGGGCCACCGTGGTCGCGGTCAGCGAGGACGGCCCCGTGTCGGTGCTCCGCGCCGGCGAGCTCCTCTTCGTCGACACCCCCTGAACCACCGCCCCGCTCCCGGGTGGGTCAGTGGGGCGCCACCGGCGAGCCGTGGTGGAGGGTCAGCAGCCAGCGGCCGCCGCGACGCACGAAGACGTTGGTGGCGGCGACCGTCCCGGACAGGGCGCCGGCCACCAGGTTCTCGTCGACGGTCACCCAGGCGACGTCGCCCGCCACGGTGACCTCGTCGTTGGTGAGGATGAACTGGTTGCGCCCGGGCCCGCCGAAGATGCGCCGCCACGATTCCTCGACGTCGGCCCAGCCCCGCAGGATGGGCCACCCGGGGTGCACGCACACCACCCCGGCCTCGTGATCCCACACCTCGGCCATCGCCGCGAGGTCGCGGGCCTCGTGGGCGTCGTAGAAGGCCTGGTTGGCCTCCCGCACGGCCGCCACGTCGTCGCCTCCCATCACCGCACCGACGGTACCGGGCGTAGATTCACGCTGGTGAACCTGGTCTGGGCGGCGCTCGTGGTCGCCGTGGTCGTGGCCGTTGCGGTCGCGCTGATGCTCCTGGTGCGACGCGGCGCTCCCGACGGCAGCTACTTCGCCGACGGGGACCGGGCCGCGGGTGTCTTCGGGGTCCTGGCCACCGGCTTCGCCGTCCTGCTCGGCTTCATCGTCTTCCTGGCCTTCGACAGCTACGACACCGCCCGCTCGGGCGCCGAGAACGAGGCCGTGGTCCTCGGCCAGCAGGTGGAGACTGCGCAGTTCCTTCCCGAGCCGCAGCGAGCGGCACTCACCGGCGAGCTCGTCTGCTACGGCCGGGCGGTCGCCGGCGAGGAGTGGGACCGGATGGAGGCGGGCACCCTGGACGACGCCGCCCCGAACCAGTGGAGCGACGAGCTCTTCCGCACCCTGCGCAGCGTCCGGGATCCCTCCGACCAGGAGCTGTCCGCCCTCGACCGGTGGCTGGACCAGCGCTCGGAGCGCGAGCGCGCCCGCAACGACCGCATCCACGGGGCCAGCGGCGTCATCCCCCTGCCACTGTGGATCGTGCTGTTCTTCCTCTCCGGGGTGATTCTGCTCTACATGCTCTTCTTCGCCGACAGCGGCGAGCGCGTCGTCACCCAGGCCGTGATGATGGGCACGGTCGCGGCCCTGATCACCTCGCTGCTGTTGCTCGTGGCCTTCCTGGACGACCCCTTCCAGGGCGGGGTCGGCGGCCTCCGCCCGACGTCGATGGAGCGGACGCTGCGGGTGATCGACCAGGAGATCGGACGCCTCGGCCTCGAGGTCGACCCGCCCTGCGACGCCCAGGGCCGGCCGCGCTGACCCCGATGGGCCATTGCCCGTCGGCGCACCCTCTCGTACCCTCGCGTCGGGGGCCGCCGACCGCGGCGGGCCCCGGGGAGGTGCGATCCACCGATGCCTGAGCCGACCGGCCCCGACGAGCGACACCTCGACGGCTTCGACCCGTACGACGCGCTGGATGCAGAGGCATCCGGCCTCGAGGCCTGGCTGGACGGCCTCGCCGACGACGACCCCGTGTGGGACCAGCCCTCCCGGTGCGAGGGCTGGACCGTACGCGACGTCCTCGCCCACCTCCTGGCGGTGGAGGACTACCACCACGCCTGCCTCGACGGGCGGGTGCAGCAATACATAGAGACAGGCATGGCCGCGGGGCACACGAGCCTCGACGAGTTCAACCAGGCCGGGGTCGACGCCCACGCCGGGACGCCACCGCACGAGCTGGCCGCGGCCTGGGCCGCGGCCGATGCCGAGACCCGCGGTGGTTTCCGCGAACGCGACGGCGGCGAGATCGACAGCTCGGTCGGGCCGTACCCGGCGCGCTGGCAGGCGTTCCACGTGGCCACCGAGCTGGCCACCCACGCCGACGACATGGGACGGCCCGTCGGCCCTGAGGAGGCCGCCGACCGCCTGGCCTGGCGGGCCGCGTTCAGCCGCTTCGCCCTCAGCGAGAAGGACGGCGACGCCACCGTGGAGGTGGCCGCCGGCGGCACCCACGTGGTCACCGGCGGGACCGACGTGATCGTGGACGACGCCACCCTCGTCGAGGGCCTGGTCGGGCGCCTGCCCGACGACGCCGACCCCACCGTGCGCTCGGCCCTTTCCGCTCACTGACGCCCATCCCCGCCCACCGCCCTGGGGACGGTTGGGACCAACGGCCCTAGGCCGAGCCTCCTCGGACGCCGACCATTTCCGGATGAACCGCGTGCTGCGCCAGATCCCGGTCGTGGGGGAGTGGACCCGCCACGACGTCACCCCGCCCCAGTGGACGGGTCCCGAGGACGCCAAGCGGGTCCTCGTCGAGGAGGAGGACACCGAGCTGCGCTCCGCCATGGCCGCGGCCCTGCAGGCGGCCGGCTACCGCACCGCCGAGTGCTCCGGGCCCGGCTGGCACGGGGACGGCCGCTGCCCCCTCGTCGAGGGTGACGGCTGCGACTCGGTGGAGTCGGCCGACGCGGTGCTCCAGGTGCTGTTGGCCAGCAACGAGCCCATGCGCGAGGTCCGGGCGGCCGTCCACGCCGAGGAGCCGGGCGTGCCCCTGATCCTCTTCGCTCCCGCCCCCACCATCGCCCGTGACCCCGACCTCGCCGAGGGCGCCACCGTCCAGAGCGGGCCCCTCAGCCGCGCCGCCGTCGTCCGCGCCATCGAGGACGCCATCGGGCCGCCGTAACGGCGCCACGGGGGACCAACGGCCCTAGCTCAGGGTCCACCGCGCGCCCACGATGCAGGTGAGCGGTCCGTGTCCCTCACGGGGTCGGGCCCCGCCGACCCGAAGGAGGGTGGCCATGGTCATGCTGGCGCTCCTGCTCCTCATCGTGGTGGTTGGCGTGTTCGTCGTGCGCTCACAGCTCACCGGACGCGACCAGCACCTCCAGACCCGGGCGGTCCAACCGCCCGTTCCCCCGCGGTCCGAGCTCGACCGCTGGGTGGCCGCCGGCCTCCTCACCGAGGATCAGGCCGAAGCCATCACGGCCTTCGAGGCCAGCCACCCGTCGGCACCCGAGCCCACGGCGAGCTCGGTGACCTCGCCCAGCGTCGAGACCGTCCCGGTGCCCGCCCCGGCCCAGCCCCGTTGGCGTTCGCCGCGGGTGCCCGTGGTGGCCGAGGCGCTCGGCTACCTCGGCGCGGCGCTGGCCGGCGCCGGCCTGCTCCTCATCGTCAGCAGCTTCTGGAGCGACCTCAGCGCAGCCGGCCGGATGGGCCTCGCCGGCGTCGCCGCCGTCCTGCTCGGCCTCGCCGGACTGGCCCTCCATGAGGGGTCCGACCCCGCCCTGACCCGCCTGCGGGCCGTGCTCTTGCTGGTTTCGACCATGGCCGCCGCCACCTTCGCGGGTGTCCTGTGCGACGCCGCCGGCGCCGAGGACGCCACCGTGGTCGGCTCGGCCGCGGCCACCACGACCGCCGTGGTCAGCGGGGTCTACTGGTGGTGGCGGGAGCGCCCCGTCCAGGAGTTGGTCGCCCTCGCCGCGATCCCCGTGGCCGTTGGTGGGTGGGTCCTGTACCTGTGGACGCCGCTCGTCGCCGACATGGCCGTGTGGGTCGTGGGCGCGGCACTCTTCGCCTTGGGCCTCCGCCTCCGGACGCCCCTGCCCTGGATCACCGAGACGGTGGGCGGCGTCGCCCTGCTCGTCGGTAGCGGCATGATCGCCAGCGAGATCGAGGGTTCCGGCATGCTCGTCCTCGTGGCCACCGGCGCGGTGCTCGTGGCCGTGGCCGTGGTGCGCGGGCTCGCGCCGACCGGCACCGGCCAGGTCATCGCCGGGCTGATCGGTGCCCTCGCCGTGGTCCAGAGCGCCCCGCCGACCGTTGCCTGGTTCGCGAACGAGGCCGGCGTGCTCACCGGGCTCACCGTCTGGCTGATCGGCATCGCCCTCCTGGCGGTGGGCTGGTCGGCACGGACCCGTTGGCCCATCGTGTTCGAGATCCTCGGGGCGATCGTGATCGTCGCCGGTGCCGCGGTGTGCGGCGCGCAGGCGCCCGGGTTCGCCGCCCTGTTCGGGATCGCCAACGCCGTCGCTCTGCTGGTCCTGGGCATGCGCCCCGGTCGGGTGGTGCTCTCCGCCGTCGGCGCCCTCGGCCTGCTGGGCAACGTGCCGTGGGCCATCGGCTGGTTCTTCCCCGGGGAGAACAGGGCCCCGCTGCTCATCATGGTCTCCGGCGCCCTGATCATCGGCGCCGCCGTCCTCATGACCCGGCTGTCGGGTCGCTTCAAGAGCGAGATGGGCCACCCCCGCCCCGCCTGAGGGACGGACCCGACCGTCGGCGCCGTCGTAGGGTGCGGCGAAGAGCGCCGTGCGCGTCGACGCCCCACCGGCCTGGGAGCACGGGTGCGGGTGCGGCGGGCCCTTGGCCGCCGCCCTCGCCATCGGGGCCACCATCGACGGCCCCCGCCACCACGGCCACCGTCCTGACCGGGCCCGGGCGACGGGCCAGGTCACCGTCCTCACCGGGGCGACGGTGCTCCCCGTGGACGCCGCCTTCTCCGAGGCGGAGGCCATCGCGGTGGCCGACGGCCGCATCGTCGCGGTCGGCACCGAGGCCAAGGTGCGGGCCGCCGCCGGCCCCGATGCCCGGCGCGTCGACCGCCCCGACGCCACCATCCTCCCGGGCTTCATCGAGCCCCACGCCCACCTCCTGCCCTCCGCGCTGTTCGGGCCGTGGGCCGACGTCGGCCCGTTCCGCTTCCCGACCGTGGACGGTGCCCTCGGCCACCTCGCGACCCTTGCCGTAGCACCGCCGGCGTCCGCCGCCGACGACTGGGTGCTGGCCCGCCAGTTCGACCCGTCGCTCCAGGAGGGCCCGGACGAGCTCACCACCGCCGAGCTCGACCCGATCTCGTCGACCCGGCCGGTCGTCGTGCTCAATGCCTCGCTCCACTTCGCCTACGTCAACCAGGTGGCCCTCGACCGCGCCGGCATCTCCGCCGACACCCCCGACCTCCCCGGCTCGCCCTACGGCCGCCATCCCGACGGTCGGCCCAACGGGGTCCTCCTGGGCCAGCCCGCGATGATCAGCGTCCTCGCCCACCGCCCCGGCATGGGCGACGTCGACCTCGTCGCCGGAGCCCTCGCCGTGGTCCGCAGAGCCAACTCGGTGGGCATCACCACCATCTGCGACCAGGGCACCGGTGGGGTCCTCGGCGGCAGTGACCTCGACGTCTACGCCGCCCTCGCCGCTAGTGGGGCGCTCACCGCCAGGCTGCGGTACTCGCTGTTCGACCTGCGGGCCGACGACTGGGACGGGTGTGGGGTGGCTCCGGGGGACGGCGACGCCCTGGTCCGGGCCACCGGCTGGAAGATCGTCAGCGACGGCTCGAACCAGGGGCGCAGCGGGCGCCAGCGCGAGCCCTACCTGCCGCGGCCCGGGTGGCCCGACGACCACCGCGGCGTCGCCTACGTCGAGCCGGACGAGCTCGCGGCCAAGGTGGCCCGCCGGGCCGGCGAGGGCTGGCAGGTCGTGGTCCACGCCAACGGCGACGCCGCCATCGACAGTGCGCTCGACGCGTTCGCCGCGCTCGGGGACGGGGCGAGCGGAGCGGCCCACCGCCGCCACCGCATCGAGCACTGCTCGATCCTCCACGACGACCAGGTCGAGCGCCTCGCCGCCCTGGGCGTCTCGCCCAGCTTCCTCATCGGCCACGTCGGTTGGTGGGGTCGAGCCTTCCGCGACGACCTGCTCGGCCCGGAGCGCACCGACCTCCTCGACCGGACCGGGGCCTGCGAGCGCGCCGGCATCCGCTGGACCGTGCACTCCGACGAGCTCGTCACCCCCATGGGCCCGCTGCGCTGCATCGGCCAGGCCGTCTCCCGACGTCTCAGCGCCGAGCCCGAGACCATCCTGGCGCCCGACGAACGGGTCACCGTCGAGGCCGCGATCCGGGCCATGACCGCCGCCGCCGCCTGGCAGTGCCACTCCGACCACGAGGTCGGCACCCTCGAGGTGGGCAAGCGCGCCGACCTGGTCGTGTTGGCCGAGGACCCCCGCCGTGTCGACCCCGACGCCCTCGCCGACCTCGAGGTGCTCGAGACCTGGTTCGACGGCGAGCCCGCGTTCACCGCGCCCTGATCACCCGACGCCCACGGACGACGGCCCACGCGCTTATCGTTCGGGCCGACGATCCCAACCGCATCGGGAGGCAGGGCCGTGAGCCAGAGTGGTGGAGCAGCAGGCTGGTACGACGACCCGTTCGGTCGCTTCGAGAAGCGGTGGTTCGACGGCACGACGTGGACCGACCAGGTCTGGCACAACGGCGCGACCCAGGTCGACCCACCGGTGAGTGCCCCGGTGGCGCCGGTGTCGACCGCCAGCGCGGCCGGCTCCAATCCGGCCGGCCCGGTCCCGGGCGGCGTCGGCGCGGTGGCGGGTGCCCCCCGGACAGGGACGCCACTGCCCCCTTGGCTGGGCGCGTTGGCGGCGCCCGCCGTGGGCCTGGTGGCCACCATCGTCCTCGCGACCATCTTCGACCTCTTCCCGCGCTTCATCCTCTTCACCACCAAGAACGGGATCGAGAGCACCGGCAAGCGGCTGTTCGTCGCCCTCGTCTTCGGTGCCCTGCTCGGGGCCGCGGTGCTGGGCGGGCCCAAGCTCGTCGCCGCCCTCGGCGCCGGCGGCTCCCTGTCCCAGGACGACCTCATGCCCCTCGCCCTCGGCGCCGCGGCGGGGGCGGCGGCGGGCGTCGTCACGCAGCTGATCGGGTTCCCCATCATCGACGCGATCTTCTTCGACACCGTGTTCCGCCACGCCGGCGAATTCTTCGGCCGCTTCCTGTTCGCCCTCTACTTCGGGCTGGTCTGGGCCCTGTTCGGCGCCGTGCTGGGCGCAGTCGCCCTCGCCCCCATCGCCGGCCCGGACCCCGCGGCCAAACGGCGCCTGCCGCTGCTCGCGGCGGCCGGCTTCGTGGCCGGTGGCCTCGGCGGCTTCCTCGTCGCCCCCGGGCGCTTCAACACCCCCGGACTGGGCTCGGCCCTCCTGCAGGTGCTCCTCGTGGCCGCCGCCTACGGCTTCGCCAGCCTGCTGGCGGCTCAGGGCCTCAGCGTCGCCGACCTGGCCAACAAGGCGAACGAGGCGGCCAGCGGGCTCGGCAGCATCAACCTGAGCGGCTCGGGCCCCGCCGCCCCCACGACCCCGAGCGCAGGTCCCGCCCCCGCCCCGACCACGGCCGATCCCGCCGCCGGCGGTGGTCCCGCCGCGGGTGGCGGCTGGCACCCCGATCCCACCGGTCGCCACCAGCAGCGCTGGTGGGACGGGCAACGCTGGAGCGACCACGTCTCCGACAACGGCGCCACCTCGGTCGACCCCCTCGGAACGTCCGGTGGCTGAGACGCACCAACTGCTCGTCGACGGTGCGTGGGTCGACGCCGGCGACGGCGCCGTGTTCGACACCCTCGACCCCGCCACCGGCGAGGTGCTGGCCTCGGTGGCGGCAGCCGGTGCGGCCGACGTCGACCTGGCCGTGGCCGCGGCCCGGCGCGCCTTCGACGGCGGCGCCTGGGGCCTGGCCGTGCCCGAGCGGGACCGGGCCGAGAAGCTCTTCGCCCTCGCCGCCCTGCTGCGCCGTGACGTCGACGAGCTGGCCCGCCTCGAGACCCTGGACTGCGGCAAGCCCCTCGAGGACGCCAAGTGGGACGTCGAAGAGGCCGCCTTCATGTTCGAGTACTACGCGGGCTGGGCCACCAAGATCACCGGGGACATCCCCCCGGTCGGTCCCGAGGCCCTCAGCCTCATCATCAAGGAACCGGTCGGCGTCTGCGGCCTGATCGTCCCGTGGAACTACCCGATCCTCATGGCCTGCCAGAAGGTGGCGCCGGCACTCGCCGCCGGCTGCACCGTGGTGCTCAAGCCCGCCGAGCAGACCCCCCTCACCGCGCTGGCTCTCGGCCGCCTCTCGGTGGAGGCGGGCCTGCCCGCCGGCGTGCTCAACGTCGTCACCGGCACCGGACCCGACGCCGGCGAGCCCCTCGTCACCCACCGGGGCATCGACAAGATCAGCTTCACGGGCTCGAAGGTGGTCGGCCAGCGCATCATGCGCCTCTGCGCCGACGACCTGAAGCGGGTCACCCTCGAGCTCGGCGGCAAGAGCCCCAACATCGTGTTCGCCGACGCCGACCTCGCCGAGGCCGTGCCCGGCACCGCGCTCGGGATCTTCGGCAACCAGGGCGAGGTCTGCTCCGCGGGCAGCCGCATCTTCGTGCAGCGTCCGGTCTACGACGACGTGCTCGCCGGCCTGATCGACGAGGCCAAGGCCATCACCCTGGGCTCGGGTCTCGACCCCGACGTGACCATGGGCCCGCTCGTGTCGGCCGCGCAGCGCGCCCGGGTCGAGGGCTACATCGGCATCGGCAAGGACGAGGGCGCCCGCCTGGCCTACGAGGGCGCCCGCCCCGACGACCCCGCACTTGCGGGGGGCTTCTTCGTGCCGCCCGCCGTGTTCGAGACCGAGTCGCTGGACCTCACCATCGCCCGCGAGGAGATCTTCGGGCCCGTGGCCACCGTCGTGCCCTTCGACGACGTGGCCGAGGTGACGGCCATGGCCAACGACACCGAATACGGCCTCGCCGCCGCCATCTGGACCCGCGACATCGGCAAGGCCTTCGCCGCCGCGAAGGCGGTGCGGGCCGGCGTGGTGTGGATCAACGACTCCCAGCCGGCGCCCAGCGAGGCCTCGTGGGGCGGGTTCAAGCAGTCCGGCATCGGCCGCGAGCTGGGCCCCTACGGCCTCGACGCCTTCCTCGAGTCCAAGCAGATCTACGTCAAGCTGGGCTGACGCGGCGCCGCCCCCCACCATCCTCAGACCGGTCGAGGACGAGGGAGGGGCGGGTCCGCGTTCGCGTGCGGGCCTACAGGCCGAGGCGGCCGGCCAACGCGGCGTGGTCCGGGGCGTCGAGCACCGACCCGGCCAGGGCCCAAACGCCGGCGAAGACCTCCGCCGGCGCGCCCTGGCGCATGCCGCCGAGCAGCCCGGCGCGGTCATCGAGGTTCATGGCCGGCAGCATCACCGCCAGCGACGACGCCATCTCGTCCGGCGGGATGCTGGCGATGATGGCGCCCTCGAGGGCCTGCACGGCGTCGGGGCCGATGGCCGCCTCCAGCGCGGGCATCACCACGCGCTCCTCGGTCTCCTGGTGGCGGAGGTAGTCACCGGTGAACACGGCGAGATCGAGGTACAGGGCGTGCAGCCAGCGTCGGGCGTCGGGGCCGCCGACCTCGGCGACGGTGCCGGCGAGGGACACCAGGCCGTCCATGCGGGGCTCGAGGCCGGCGTGGTCAGCGGCGATCACCTCGGCGAGATCGGGGCGCTCCACCTCGAGGACGGGCTGGATGACGGTGTCCTCGTGCTCGGCGTGGCTGACCAGCAGCTCCACCGAGGACCGCACGGCCTCGCCCAGCCGGGCCCGGCCGGCGGCGTCGGCGGGGTCGAGCGAGCCGGCCCGGCCGGTGACCGCGAACAGGTCGGCGCGGATGCCCTTGTGGATGTCGAGGTAGATGTCGACGACCGCCATCGCGGGCGCTTCGGTGAGGATCTGGGAGTCGGTCGTGAGTGCCATCGGGGTTCCTCCGTGGTCGTGGTGAGTGGGTACCTCGCCATCGTGAGGGCGCTGCGGATTCCCCGCGGCTCAAAGCTCCGTGAGCGAATGCTAAGTAATTGCTACCCGTGGCTGATTCCGACGAAGGCATCGACCGAACGCTCGCCGAACGGGGCTGTGCCCTCATCGTGGGCACGATCGGCCCCGATGGCGCTCCCCACGCCGCTCGGGCGTGGGGTCTCACCCTGACTGCGAGGACGACCAGCCCCGTGCGGCTGCTGCTCGACGCGTCCGACGACGCAACCCTGGCAAACCTGCGGCGCGACGGCGACCACGGCGGACGCATCGCGATCACCGTGGCGGACGTACGCACCCTTCGGTCGTTCCAGCTCAAGGGGCGGGTCGCCGCCCTCGACCCGGCCACCGAGGCCGACCGCGAGAAAGCCGATCGCTACTGCGACGACTTCTTCACCGACATCGAGGTCACCGACGGCACGCCCCGCGTGTTGACCGAGCGCCTGCGCCCGGCCCGCTACGTCGCCTGCACGGTCGAGGTCGAGGAGGCCTTCGACCAGACGCCTGGTCCCCATGCCGGCAGCCCGGTCCCGCGATGAACGACCCCGAGCGGATCCCGCTCGACCGCCTGAACCTCTGCTTCGAGGGGGCGATCCCCGCCGTGGTGGCCACCGCGTCCGCCGACGGGACGCCGAACGTCACCTACCTGTCCCGGGTCCGCATGGTCGACGCCGACCACATCGCCCTGTCCAACCAGTTCTTCTCCAAGACCGCCCGGAACCTCGCCGAGAACCCACGGGCATCGATGCTGATCATCGACCCGACGACCTACGACGAGTACCGCCTGGAGCTGGTGTACGAGCGCACCGACCGACGAGGTGAGCTCTTCCGCCTCCTGAGCGACGACGTCGACGCGGTCGCGGCCGAGAGCCGCATGGAAGACGTCTTCAAGCTGCGGTCCGCCGACGTCTACCGGGTGCTCGAAGTCCGGCTGCTGCCGTCAAGGCTCGGCCGGCCGGCGACCGGGCTAGCGCAGACCGGGCTCGGTCCCGCCGGATTGGCCGAGCTCACCGCTCGTCTGTCGCGCTGCACCGACCTCGACACGCTGGTGTCGGTCACCGTGGACGGGCTCGCCGAGCTGCTCGGCTTCGAGCACAACCTGCTGCTGCTCCTCGACGAGTCGGGCCGCACCCTGTTCACCCTCGCGAGCCACGGCTTCCCCGACCAGGGTGTGGGCTCCGAGGTGGCGGTCGGCGAGGGGATGATCGGCATGGCCGCGGCCCGGGCGGTCCCCATGCGGGTCGGAAACCTCCGTCAGATGCGGCGCTACTCGCGCATCGTGCGGCAGTCCTACGAGGAGACCGGCGCCGTGGGGCCCGGTCGGGAGGTGCCCCTCCCCGGTCTTCCCGACGCCACCAGTCGCCTCGCGGTGCCGGGCCTCGCCATGGGTCAGCTCGTGGTCGTGCTCATGGCCGAGACCAACACGCCCGTCGCCTTCACGCCCGAGGACGAGGCGCTGCTCACCGCGGTGGCCTCCGTCGTGGCCAACGCGGTGGAGGCGGCGCGGGCACAGGGCGGGGACGGGGTCGACGCCGTGCCCCTTGATCGGGGGACGCCGCCGGCGCATCGGCCCGAGGGCACGCGCGTCCGCTTCTTCTCGGTGGACGGGAGCACGTTCCTCGACGACGAGTACCTCATCAAGGGCGTGGCCGGCCGCATCCTCTGGTCGCTCCTCGGGCATTACGACGGCGAGGGGCGCACCGAGTTCACCAACAAGGAGGTGCGCCTCGACCCGAGCCTCGAGCTCCCGGACTTCCGGGACAACCTCGAGAGCCGGCTGATCCTGTTGAAGCGGCGCCTGGTCGAGCGCGACGCACCCCTGCGCATCGAGAAGACGGGCCGGGGCCGCTTCCGCCTCCTCGTCGACGGCCCGATCGTCCTCGAAGAGCGCTGAACCGCTCGCTCCGCGCGTCAACCGAGGGCGACGACGAAGACCGTGGTCATGGCGCTGCCGGCGGCGATGAGCACGCCGGCCACGCCGAGGGCAACCGTGGTGATGCGCCGGTTCGTGGCGGCGGCCTCCCGATGCAGGTCAGTCCGCAACTCGGCCATCTCGGTGCGCACCCCGGCCATCTCGGTCCGCACCCCGGCCATCTCACCGAAGACCTCCGTGCGCAGATCGGCCATCTGCGCGAGCAGCTCAGCCCGGAGCTCGGCCATCCGAGCGAGCAGGTCGGCCCTGAGTTCGGCCATTTCGGCCCGGACCTCGGCACGGAAGGTCGTCATCTCGGCCTCGAAGTACGCTCGCGTCACCAGTTCGTCCCCCTCGTGCAGGGGGAACTCGGCGAGGAAGGCGTCGGTCAATTCGTCCCCCAGCGACGGGAGGAAGCGCTCGAAGAGCGCGGCGCGGTGCTTCTGGGACAGGGCCAAGGACCCACCTCCGATGAGGTTCTGACGGCATCGGGGGGAAGCGTGGGCGTGAGCGTACTCGCGGTCCCACCGGCTGACCAGGGGTTCCTCGGCACGGAGTCAGCGCCGAGGAGCGACGGTGGCGCCCTCCCTCGCGATGGCTTCCAGCAGGTCGGCCATCGCCGCCGGGGAGTGGCCACTGAGGAGCACGTCGACCCGGGGCAGAGCCGCGGCCATGCCTCCGGCCAGGGGGGCAAAGCCCTCGGTGGCGGCGCGGGGGTTGACCCAGATCACCCGGTGGGCGAGGCGGGCGAGGCGCGCCATCTGTTCGCCGAGGAGCGCGGGGTCGGCCCGTTCCCAGCCGTCCGAGACGATGACCACCACCGCGCCGCGGGCCAGGCCGCGCCGGCCGTGCTCGTCGTTGAAGCGGCGGAGGGCCTCGCCGATGCGGGTGCCGCCGGCCCAGTCCGGCGCGAGGGTGGCGACGTGGGCCAGCGCCTCGTCGGGGTCGGCGTCGCGCAGCACCCGGGTGAGGCGGGTGAGGCGGGTGGCGAAGACGAAGGCCTCGGCCCTCGTGGCGCGGACCGCCCCGTGGAGCAGGTGCAGGTAGGCCCGCGCGTAGTCCTCCATCGAGCCCGAGACATCGGCCAGCAGCACGATTCGGCGGCGGCGCTCCTTGGGCCGGCGGTGGACCCGGTGCACGGGGTCACCCGCGGTGCGGTGGGCCTTGCGCAGGGTGGCCCGCAGGTCGAGGGTGGGGCCGTGCTCGGCCCGCCGGCGACGACGGCCGGGCCGCATCGGCGCCACCACCCGCAGCTCGCCCATCAGCCGGTGCAGGTCGACCAGTTCCTCCTCGGTCCACTCGCCGAAGTCGGTCGTGCGCAGGCGCTCCACGACGCTGGCCGCAGCCCGGGCGTCGGCGTCTCCGTCGGACTCGTCGCTCGCGTCGGCATCGGCGTCGGCGTCGGCGTCGGCGGGCAGAGCCAGGGGCGGGGCGGGCACGGGGACGGTCATGGCCGACGGCGCCTGCCGCCCAGGGCGGGCGGCCCCGAGCACCTCGGCGGCCACCCGCTCGAAGGCCTCCAGGTCGGCCCGGCCCGACACCAGCGTCACTCGGCCCAGCGCGGTCAGCTCGGCCACCGTGGCCGGTCGGGCCGCCACGAGCGCCCTCACGAAGCGGCCGGTGCGCTCGGGGGTGGCGGCGACACCGGCGTCGTGGAGGCGCTGCGCGAACGCCGCCCCTACCTCGGCCAGGTCGGGCATCAGGCGCCGGCGACGAGGCGGTCGAGGCCCTCCGCGCGCGCCAGGTCGAGGTCCTCGCGGTACTTGAGCACGGTGCCGAGGGTCTGGTCGGCGGCGGCGGCGTCCAAGTGGTCGAGGCCGAGGGCGGCCAGCACCGCCACCCAGTTGATGGCCTCGGCCACGCCGGGCGGCTTCTGCACGTCGAGGGCGCGCAGGCGAGCCACGGTGGCGGCGACGTGCTCGGCGAGGGTGGTCGATGCCGCCGGCACCCGTCGGCGGATGATGGCCACCGAGCGCTCGAGGTCCGGGTAGTCGATCCAGTGGTAGAGGCATCGGCGCTTCAGGGCGTCGTGCAGGTCGCGGGTGCGGTTGGAGGTCAAGAGCACCACCGGGGGGTGGGCGGCCCGCAGAGTTCCCAGCTCCGGGATGGTGACCGACGCCTCGGCCAGCAACTCGAAGAGGAAGGCCTCGAACTCGTCGTCGGCGCGGTCCACCTCGTCCACCAAGAGGACCGCCGGCCGCGGGCCCGGGTGCTCGATGGCCTGGAGGAGGGGCCGCTCGATGAGGTACCCGCGGCCGAAGAGCTGGTCCTCGCCGACGTCGGCGCCGGTGGCCTCGGCGAGGCGGATGCCCAGCAGCTGGCGGGGGTAGTTCCACTCGTAGAGGGCCTCGGCGGCGTCGATGCCCTCGTAGCACTGGAGGCGGATCAGCGGAGTGTCGAGCGCAGCGGCGAGGGCCTTCGCCGCCTCGGTCTTGCCCACCCCCGGCTCGCCCTCGAGCAGCAGCGGCTGGGGCAGGCGCACCGCGCAGAACAGAGCCGAGGCCAGGTCGAGGTCGCACAGGTAGTCGGCGCCGTCGAGGGCGGACTGCACCGCGGCGACGTCGGGCAGGCGTTCCGCGAGGTCGTCCCCGGCTTCGGCGCTCACCGCCCCAGGATGCCCCAGATCGGACAGGACCGGAGCGTCGCGGACGGCGGAGAGCCGGCGCACTGTGCGAGGCTGCGAGAGCAGCGCCACCGGCGAACCGGATGCCGAAGGCGCTCCGAGGGACGAGGAGCAAGACAAGTGGAGCTGAGCAACGAGTTCGAGGTGGCGGCGCCGATCGAGCGGACCTGGAAGGTGCTCACCGACCTGGAGCGCATCGCGCCGTGCCTGCCGGGGGCGCAGCTCCAAGAGGTGGAGGGCGAGGAGCATCGGGGGGTGATCAAGGTGAAGGTGGGCCCCATCACCGCCCAGTACAAGGGCAAGGCGGTCTTCGTCGAGCGTGACGACGCGGCCCACCGGGCCGTGCTCCAGGCCGACGGGCGCGACACCCGGGGCCAGGGCAACGCCAGCGCCACCATCAGCGCCCTGCTCACCGCCACTGACGGAGGCACGCACGTGAGCGTGGACACCGACCTCAGCGTCACGGGCAAGGTGGCGCAATTCGGACGCGGGGTGATGGCCGACGTGAGCAGCAAGCTCATGGCCCAGTTCGTGGAGAACCTCGAGACCACCGTGCTGGCCGACGACGGCAGCGTGGCGGCGCCGGCGACCGAGCCCCCGTCTCCGAAGGGGCCGGCAGGCGGCGACACCGATGCCACCACCGGGACCGACGAGGTGAGCGAGTCCCCCGAGGGCCCTGGTGACGCGCCCGCGCCGGCGCCCGATGCCCCGGTCGTGCGCACCATCGACGCCCCCGAGGCGGCCCCGCTCGACCTCATGGAGGTCGCCGGCGCCAAGACCATGGCGAAGATCGCCCTGCCGGTCGTCGTGCTGGCCGTGATCCTCGTCGTCCTGCTCGTCCTCGCCCTCACCTGAGGAGGCCGCCATGGCTGCTCCCCGCGCCTACCTGGCCGGGCCCGAGGTGTTCCTGCCCGACGCGGTCCCCCTGGGCGAGGCCAAGAAGGCCATCTGCGCCGAGCACGGCCTCGAGGGCGTCTACCCCCTCGACCCCGTCGACGGGCGCGCCCCGGACTACGACGGCGTCGCCCTCTTCGAGCACTGCGTCGCCCACCTCGACCGGTGCGACCTGGTGATCGCCAACCTCACCCCGTTCCGAGGCCCGAGCATGGACGTCGGCACCGCGGTCGAGATCGGCTACGCCCTCGGCGCCGGCCGACCTGTGTACGGCTACACGAACGTGACTGCCGACTACCGCGACCGGGTCGACCCCGAGCCGGGCTGGCTGGTGGAGGACTTCGGCTTCGTGGACAACCTCATGTGCGAGGGCACGGTCCGCCGCCGTGGCGGCGAGCCCGTCCGAACCCCGGTGGGCGCCACCGACTCCGCGGCGGTGCTGTCCGACCTCACCGGCTTCCGCGTCGCCGTGGCCCGCGCCGCCGCCGACCTGACCTGAGGGCTACTCCTCGGCGAAGGTGCTGGCGCGGACTGCCATCCGGCGGGTCTCGTGGTCCCGGCGCAGGACGAGTCCTCGGCGAAGAGTCTCGTGGTCCCGGCGCAGGACTAGTCGTCGGCGAAGGTGCTGGCGCGGACTGCTTCGGGGTTCACGTGGTCCCGGAGGCGGCGGAGGATGCGCTCGAGGTCGACGCGGTCGGACGCGTCGAGGGGGCTGGTGAACTCCTCCTCGAGGTGCTCGAGGTGGGCGGGGAGCAGCTCATCCACCCGATCACGGCCGGCGTCGGTGAGCGCGGCGTAGACCGAGCGGCGATCGGTGGGGCAATCGACCCGGGCGACGAGGCCGTCGCGCTCGAGGCGGTCCACGGCCCGGCTGAGCCCGCTGGCCGACATCGTGACCTGGGCGGCGAGGTCGCTGAGGCGCAGGCGCTGCTCCGGGCTGCGAGCCAGGCGCAGGAGCACCTCGAAGGTCTGGTGCGCCATCCCGAAGTCCGCCTCGAGGCGCCGCGACAGGTGGGCGGTCAGACCGTCGTGGGTCTCGAAGAAGAGCCCGGCCAGGGTGAGCCGGGGGTCGTCGAGGGTCGCCGCAGGTTCGTCCACGTCCTTCAGGATACCTCATCGAAGAATTAGTTGCATCTGCAACTTCCTTCGGTAGTCTTTGCATCAACAACCTTTGCTCCTGCAAAGACTCCCTGGAAAGAGGAACCCCATGAGCGTCTCCGAAGCCCCCGTGTCCATCATCCGCACCATCGACGGGCAGGACCTGCCCATCGCCGGCCGCTACGCCATCGACGCCTCTCACACCGAGGTCGTGGCCATCGCCCGCCACCTGATGTTCACCAAGGTGCGGGCGCTGTTCCCCGAGGTCACCGGCCACGTCGTGATCGCCGAGGACCCGACCCAGTCGTCGGCCCGGGTCGACATCGCCGTGGCGAGCGTCGACAGTCGTGACGCCGGCCGGGACGAGCACCTCCGCTCGGCCGACTTCTTCGACGTCGAGAACCACCCTGCCATCACCTTCACCAGCACCGGCCTGCGCCGTGACGGTGGCGCCTGGAAGCTCGACGGCGACCTCACGGTTCGCGGCACCACCCGCTCGGTCACCCTGGACGTCGAGTACCTCGGCGCGGTGACCGACCCGTGGGGTGGTCAGCGCATCGCCTTCACCGCCTCGACCGAGCTCGACCGCGAGGACTTCGGCCTCACCTGGAACGTCGCCCTCGAGACCGGTGGCGTGCTGGTGGGCAAGAAGATCAGCCTCGAGATCGACACCGAGCTCGTCCACGAGGGCTGATCCCACGGCAGCGCCGAGCTGCCGCTCCCGTGGAACGGCGAATGCCGGGCCCTCGAACCGTCGCCCCTCCGGGACGGTTCGGTGGACCCGGCATCCTCGCCGGTTCCCGCAGTGGTGATCTTGGTCAGGCCGCTTCGATGCCGGGCACGTCCGGGACGAGGGGGCCTTCGAGGAGGAGGGTGTCGGCCAGCGCGGAGGCCGCCACGAGCCGGTCGGCGTCGGCGCCCCACCCACGGAGCACGTCGTCGACGAAGCGCAGGGCGAGGGTCCGCCCCGCGAAGAGGTCGGGGTCGAAGTGGGCGATGCCCTCGAGCAACAGCACGCCGCCGAGCGCGGCTGCCGCGGTGACCATGCGCTCGCCCGCGATGCCGGGACTGATGGCGCCGGCGTCGATGGCCGCCTGGACGTTGGCGGTGCCGAGGGCGAAGAGCTGCCACGCCGAAGGCAGCATCTGCAGCGACTCCTCGGCGGAGATGCGCGTGCGTCGGGTGGTGAGGGCCCGGAACAGGTTCGACTCCTCCGGGTAGACCTCGGCGGTGCTCACCCAGAAGCGCAGGCCGAGCAGGAGGCGGGTCAGCGCGCCTTCGGCCTCGTCCGCGGCGCGCTCGTCGATCTCGGGGGTGACCCGGGCCTCGAGGCGCCGGTAGGACTCGGTGATGCGGTCGATGGCCAGGCGCTGCAGCTCGGCGAGCAGCGCGTCCTTCGACGAGAAGTAGGTGTAGATCGTGCCGACCGCGCAGTCGAGGTCGTCCGCCATGCGCTGCATGGTCAGGCGCTCGACCCCGTCGTCGCTGACGATGCGCATCGCCGCCCGCAGGTACTGCTCGCGACGGGCCTCGTGGTGGCGGGCGCGGCGCCCCTGGCGCGCCAGCCCAGCGGTCTCGCCCGCCCCGGGCTCGACAACTTGAACCACGTTCAGAGTCTGAACGTGGTTCAGCCGGGAGTCAACCCAAAATGTGACCGGCGGCACACCACACGAGCACCCCCGCGGCCCAGCCGAAGGCCCCGCGGCGCCGAGAAACGGGACGAGAACGGACCTTCTCCTCTGGAGGAGAGCGTCGTGAGCCGTCACGATGAGGAGGCACGTCAGGGCACTGGGACTCCGGAGAGGAGGCCACGGCGATGCGACCAGAGCGCCGGGTTCGCCGAATCCTCGAGATCGGCGGCATCGGTGTGCTCGCGGCGCTGATGTTGGCGCCCACCTCCCTGCGCCAGAGTCTCGTCGGATCGAACGCCGCCGCCCAACCGGTACCCGACGGTCAGGCCGAGGTGACGTTCGCGTGCCCGGCGGCTCCCGTCACCGTGGCCGTCGGGGCCAGCGCCGATCCCGCCGAGGTGCCCGACGGGGGCACGGTCCGACTCGCCCTCACCCTGCGGTTCCCGGCCCCGCCGGCGGTCCCGGCATCCGGTGACGTGTGGCTGGCGTACCCCTTGCCCGCCGAGGTGGCCAGCGTCACCGGGGTGGCCTTCTCGGACGAGTCCGGCGTGGCGTCGTCGGCCTGGTATGCCGACGCCCGTGCCCTGACCCTGATGCTCACGCCCGACGGGGGGCCGGTGGCGATGTCCGCCCAGGCGGTCGCCACGATGCGACTGCGGTCGGGGGTGGGCCCGGCCACGGTGACGTTCACGGCGCCCGATCGCCTGACCCTCGTCCCGGCGCCGGCGGGCGGCGCCCCCCAGGTGTGCGCCCCGGACGGGGCGCCGCCACCGCTGGTGAGCGTGGTCGTGTCCCAGGCGACCACGCCCACCACCGCGCCCCCGACCACCACGACGACCGTCCCGGGCGGGACCACCACCACGACCAGCACGACCGTGCCCCCCGATCCCGCCGCCGGCGGTGACGCTCCCTCGCCGCCACCGGTGCCGCCCGACGAAGTGCCCGACCTGCCGCCGTCGCCCGACCCGTCGAGCGCCAGCCACGTCGTCACCGCCGACCTCGACGGCGCCCAATCCCGCCTCGACCAGGCCCAGGCCCAATTGGCGGCCTCGGCCGCCGAGTTGGCGGCGCAGCGCGAGCAGGCGGACCGGATCGAAGCCCGCGAACGGCGCCTCGAGGCCCGCCGCAACCGGCTCTCGGCCCAGTTGGACGACGCCGAGACCGAGGTGCAGCAGCGGGCAGCCGATGCCTACGTCGTTGCGGTCGACGCCTACATGAGCCTCGCCGCCACGGGCAGCGACGTGGTGATGATGGGCACGGTGCTCGAACAGGGCCTGGCAACCTACAACGACCTGCTGGCGCAACGGGCCGGCGTGGTCGCCCAGCTCGGCGAGGCCGCGTCGACCAGGGCGCGGGGCCAGGACGACCTCGACGGTGCCGTCGACGAGCAGCGCTCATTGCAGTCACAGGTCGACGACGGCCGGTACCAGCTGGCCACGTTCGAGAACGGCGGCGACCTCGCGATCAGCGGCTTCCGGTTCCCGGTGGCCGGCCAGCACGACTACTCGGACACGTGGCTGGCGCCCCGGTCGGGTGGCCGCCAGCACCACGGCACCGACGTGTTCGCGGCCGAAGGCACCCCGCTCGTCGCGGTCGAGCGGGGGGTGTTGGCCCGGGTGGGCACCGACACGTTGGGTGGCACCAAGCTCTGGCTCGTCGGCGAGAGCGGCACCCAGTACTACTACGCCCACCTCAGCGCCTTCGCGGACGGCGTGGCCGACGGGTTGGTGGTGGGTGCCGGCCAGGTGATCGGCTACGTCGGTCACACCGGCAATGCCCGCACCACGGCCTCACACCTGCACTTCGAGGTGCACCCCGTCGGTGGTGACGCCATCGACAGCTACCCGATGCTGGTGGCCGCCGACGCCGGCGGATCGGCCACCGTGCCGGGGTCGACGGGCGCGGGGCCGTCGCCCGTGGCCGGCCCCGTCCCGACCACCACGACCACGACCGAGCCGCCCACCACCACGACCACGACCGAGCCGCCCACCACCACGACGACCGAGCCGCCGACGACCGAGCCGCCGACCACCACCACGGGCGTGACCTCGGATCCCCTGAGCGGGTCCCGGCCGACCGGCGAGCGCCCCGCGTTCGTGCGCACCTGGGGCTCCGCCGGTGACGGAGACGGCGAGCTCGACGACCCCGCGGGCGTGGCCGTCGCCGCCGACGGCACGGTGTACGTGGCCGACACCGGCAACGACCGCATACAACGCTTCGCCGCGGACGGCACCTTCGAGAGCGCATGGGGTGGCACGGGCAGCGGTGAGGGCCGGTTCCACGGGCCCACGGGCGTGGCGGTGTCCTCGGGCGGCGACGTCTACGTGGCCGACACCGGGAACAACCGCATCCAGCAGTTCGGCGCCGACGGCCGGTTCGTGCGGGCATGGGGAGCGACCGGCACGCGCAACGGGCGCTTCAACGAGCCGTCGGGTGTCGCCGTGAGCGCCGCGGACGGCACCGTGTACGTGGCCGACACCCTCAACAACCGGGTCCAGGCCTTCACCGCCGAGGGCGCCTTCGCCGACTCGTGGGGCGGCTACGGGGCCGAGCCCGGGCAGTTCGCCAACCCCTACGGCGTGGCCGTGGACCGGGCCGGTGACGTCTTCGTGGCCGACACCTTCAACGGTCGCATCCAGCGCTTCACCCCCGCCGGCGCGCTCGTCGCCACCTGGGGCGACCGCACCGGCGCCGAGGGTCGGCTGCACCGTCCCCAGTCGGTGACCGTCACCGCCGCCGGTGAGGTGGTGGTGGCCGACCGGGCGGATCAGGCCATCCGCCAGTACGACACCGACGGCACCTTCCTGCGGGCCTGGGGTCGCCGGGGCGACGGCGACGGCCGGTTCGCCCATCCCGCGAGCATCGCCGCCGGTCGGGCCCGCCTCTACGTGGCCGACACCGGGAACGCCCGCCTCCAGCAGTTCACCTGGGTAGACCCCCGAAGCTGACCCGGGCGGTCGAGGCCATGGTGCCATCTGGCGCGGGTTCTGTTGCGTTGTGACCTTCTTCTCTACCCGAGGTTCATCGCCCCGGGGGACAATCAACCTCGGTTCCAGGTCGGGAGGTCGATGATGGAACGGGCCAGGCACGTTGTCCACCGAGTCAGCCTCTTCGCAGTGCTGGTTCTCGCCACGGCGTCGATGGGGCTCCTGCCGGCGCTCCCGTTGGAGTCGGCTCGAGCGGACGGCAACGAGGCACCCGGCAACCCGGCGGCCTTCCGCGCCCTCACCGCCGGCGGAAGCCACACGTGCGCGTTGTTGACCGGAGGCGCAGTCAAGTGCTGGGGTTCGAACTTCTACGGGCAGTTGGGCCACGGCAACACCGTTCAGGCGGGGGACAACGCCAACGAGATGGGGGTCAACCTGCCCTCGGTGAGCTTGGGCACGGGGCGCACCGCCACCTCCATCTCCGCCGGCTACCGGCACACGTGCGCCTTGTTGGACAACGGCACCGTCAAGTGCTGGGGTGCCGGAGGCAACGGCCGGTTGGGCCAGGGCGACACCGCGAATCGGGGGGATGGTCCCGGCGAGATGGGCGATTCCCTGCCTGCGGTCGCCCTGGGCACGGGTCGGACGGCCACGGCCATCACCACCGGCAACGCGCACACGTGCGCCTTGTTGGACAACGGCACCGTCAAGTGCTGGGGCGACAACGTGTACGGCCAACTGGGCCTGGGTGACACCGAAGATCGGGGCAACACCGCCGGCGAGATGGGCGATTCGCTGCCCGCGGTCGCCTTGGGCGCCGGGCGGACGGCCACGGCCATCTCGTCCAGCAACGCTCACACGTGTGCGTTGTTGGACAACGCCACCGTCAAGTGCTGGGGCAGCAACCCCGACGGGCGCTTGGGTTTGGGCGATCAAGGCAATCGGGGCGACAACCTCAACGAGATGGGTGACAACCTTCCCGTGGTGAGCCTGGGTACGGGGCGCACCGCAACGGCCGTCAGCGCCGGCGAGGTCCACACCTGTGCCTTGTTGGACAACGCCACCGTCAAGTGCTGGGGTGCCAACACGAGCGGACGCTTGGGGCTGGGTGATGTCATCTTCCGTGGCGACGATCCGAACGAGATGGGCGACTACTTGCCCTCGGTCAGTTTGGGCACGGGCCGATCCGCGACCGCCGTGTCCGCTGGCTACACGCACACGTGCGTGCGACTGGACAACGCTTCCGTGAAGTGCTGGGGCGCCGGAGGTTCCGGGCAGTTGGGACTCGGCAATACGACGACCCGGGGCGACGGGGCCAACGAGATGGGTGACTTCCTGCCCCAGGTGAGCCTGGGCACCGGGCGCACCGCCACCGCGGTCACGACCGGCGACCTCCACACGTGCGCACGGCTGGACAATGGCTCCATCAAGTGCTGGGGCAACAACGCCGCCGGGCAATTGGGCCTCGGTGACACCGCATCTCGGGGCGACAACGCGGGCGAAATGGGCGACGAGCTGCCCGCTGTCCAGCTAGGCGCGGTGATCCAGGGCACGGTGACCGAAGCAGGGTCGGGGTCCCCGGTGCCGGGGGCGTTCGTGGCGGTCTTGCGCACGACGGACTACTCGGTCGCGGGCGGAGCGGTCGCGGACGGGACCGGCAACTACAGCGCTGGCGCGACGCCAGGCTCGTACTACCTGTACGTGATCGACCCGGCGGGGACACATGTCGCCGGGTTCTTCGGTCCACCGACGACGGTGGTGGTGCCCGCGGACACGATGGCCCACGCTGACCCCGCCATGGCTTCCACCCGCGGGGCGATTGCCGGCACGGTGACCGAGGCGGGTTCGGGTTCGCCCATTGGGGGGGCGTGGGTGATCGGGATCAACGCGAACACCGGGGCGACCCAGCAGGGTGTGGTGGCGAACGGGTCCGGTCAGTACAGCGTCGGGGGGCTCAGGGCGGGGTCGTATCGGCCGGTGTTCGTGGACCCGACCGGCGCGCACGCGTCGCGGTACTACCCGAACTCGGTGGACTTCCTGGGGGCGACGTCGCTGGCGGTCACCGCCGGCGCCTCCACCGCGGCGAACGTGGCGCTCCCGGCGCAGTCGACGACACCGGGGCCGGCGACGCTGTCGGGCACGATTCGCGAAGCAGGCACGAACACGGCGCTGGCGGGGGTGTTCGTGGTGGCGTTGCGGGCGTCGGACTTCCGCAACGCCGGGGGTGCGGCCACCAACGCGTCCGGCGGGTACAGCCTGAACGTGGCGGCGGGTGACTACAAGTTGGCCTTCGTGGACTCGACGGGTCTGCACAACATGGAGTGGCACGACAACCAGCCCAACACCGGGCTGGCGACCGCCACGTCGGTCACCGCCCCCGCGGTCACCAACGCGGCGCTCGACCCCAACACCGGTTCGATGGCGGGCACGATCGATGACGACACCTCCGGCCTTCACGTCGCCGGCGCGTGGGTGATCGCCATCGACCCCACCGGCGGCATCGCCGCCGGAGCCGCAACGAACGCAAGCGGCGCCTACACCATCGCCGGACTCGCACCGGGTACCTATCGCGCCACCTTCGTCGACCCCATCGGGGGCCGCACCCAGGAATACTGGGACAACAGCCCCACCTACGCCGGCGGCAGCCCCATCAGCATCACCGCCGGGACCGTCGCCACCATCAACGCCGCCCTCCACCACCCGTAGCTGACGAAGCGGTCTCACCCGGCGCGGAAGGGTGTTCCCCGCACTGACGACGAAGGCGCCGATACCGTCCACGGCATGGCCGCCGACGAACTGACCGACTCGGCCAACCGCAACTGGTTGGCCGGCACCCATCTGCACGATCACGTGCCCGCCCGGGTCGAGGCGCGTGAGGCGTCGGCCCGATGACCGGCTACGAGTGGCTGGACACGTTCGCCGACCATCTGGGAATCGAGCGACCAGAAGCTGGCGAGATCGAGGTCCTGCTGGACCTCGCCGGCGTGGCCGCCCATTCGTCCGAGCGTCTCGCCGCCCCCATCGCCTGCTGGTTGATCGGGCGTGCCGGCCTCGACCCCGAGGACGCGCTCAACCTGGCGCGCGACCTGAAGCCCCGCCCCGAACGTCCCGACCGCTGAGGTCGAGCGGTCAGCGACCCTCGAGGGTGTCGTAGCCCTGCTCGACGTCCCACACGTGGTGCACCGGGTCGTGCAGCACGTAGCGGCCGAAGGACTCCACGGTGAAGCGGGCCCCGTCCGAGCGCATCCCGGTGCGCGCCCACTGGGTGTCATCGACCGCGTCGTAGGCCTCGGCGAAGGCGATGGCCGCCGCCTCGAGCTGGCGGGCCACCTCGAAGGGGTCCTGGCCCGAGTAGCCGTCCTCGACCGCGGTGGCGTCCTGGTCCCAGTTCATGAACGTCGGGTCGTCCTCGTCGAGCATCTTGCGCAGCCGACCGAGGCAGATGGTGAACACGTCTCGCACGTGGGCGCCGTACTCCAACGCCGACCACTGGTCGGGGCGCGGGCGCTCGCCGGCGAGGGGTCGGTCCAGCAGGGGGCGCCACCGCAGCGCCACCCGGCGGATGCCGGCGCCGAGGCGCTCCCGGGGGTGGTCGGACGCCTCGAAGCCGCAGTCCGGGCAGGGCCGGTCGAGCACCCAGGTCCAGTCCTTCTCGTCGGGCACCATCGGCGAGCTCATGTCGAGAAGACTACGGGCAACCGCTCGAGGCCCCGGAGGTTCATGCGCCCGTTCCAGGATGGCCCCGGGTCGGCGAGGGCGAGGTCGTCGAAGCGGCGGATCAGGCGGCCGATGGCCACCTGCCCTTCGAGGCGGGCGAGCGCGGCACCGAGGCAGAAGTGGGTGCCGCTGCCGAACGACACGTGCTGGCCTGCGTCGGCGCGGCCGAGGTCGACCTCGTCGGCGGTGGGTCCCCAGAAGGCGGCATCCCGGTTGGACGAGGCGAGCCCGGCGAGCACGAACGCGCCGGCCGGGATGGTGCGGCCGGCGACCTCGAGGGGGGCGACGGTGATGCGCCGGGAGAACTGGACCGGGGCGTCGTAGCGGAGCAGCTCGTCCACCGCGTTGGCGTCGAGCGACGGGTCGTCGCGCCAGCGGGCCAGCTGGTCGGGATGGCGCAGCAGGGCCAGCGTGCCGTTGCCGGTCAGGTTCACCGTGGTCTCGTGGCCGGCGATGAACAACAGCACCACCTGATCGCGCAGCTCGGCGGGGGTGAGGCGGTCGCCGTCCTCCTCGGCCCGGATGAGGGCGGTGAGCAGGTCGTCGGCGGGGTGCACCCGCTTCCACTCGATGACCTCGTTGACGTGGTCGGTCATGGCGTCCGAGCTGACGAAGGCCTCGCGCGCCTCGTCCTCGGTGATGACGGGGTCGAGCAGCTTGACGATGGCGTGGGACCAGTCCCGCAGTTGGTCGCGGTCGGCGTCGGGCATGCCCAGCATCTCGGAGATCACGGTGAAGGGCAGGGGGAAGGCGAGGTCGGCGATGACGTCCATGCGCCCGGCCGGCGCGACGGCGTCCAGGTGCTGGTCCACGAGGCGCTCGACCAGCGGGCGCAGTCCCTCGATCATGCGCGGGGTGAAGGCCTTGGACACGAGGCGGCGCAACCGGGTGTGGTCGGGGGGGTCGACGTTCAACATGGCCCGCGCGCCCCGGGCGCGGCGCTCCTGCTCGTCGTCGGTGCCCGACTCGGCGAGGAGGCGGTCGAACAGCTCGGCCCGGGGGCCCTCGCGAGTGCTGCGATCCTCCTCCACGCTCAGCGAGGCGTCGCGCAACAGGCGGTTGACGTCCTCGTAGCGGAACAGGATCCACGGCCCGGCCAGGCTCTCGTGCACCGGATCCGCCTCGCGCAGGGCGGCGAACTGGCGGTAGGGGTCCTCGGCGTACCCCGGCTCGAAGGGGTTGTAGATCACCGGCTCGACGGGCGTGCTCGCGCTCACGCCCCAGAGCCTACGACCGCCCGCGATACTGAAATCCGTGGACACCTCCTCCGAGCCTCCCGACACCGCCGGCGCACCCCCCGTTGACGCCCCCCCGGTGGACCCTGCGCTGCTGGAGGAGGCGGTCGAGCTCTGCCGCCACGCCGGCGAACTGACCCTCCGGTGGTTCCGGTCCATCGAGCTGTCGGTCGACCACAAGGGCGACGGCACCCCGGTGACCGCGGCCGACAAGGCCGCCGAGCGCTACCTGCGCGAGGAGATCGAGGGTCGCCACCCCGACGACGCCATCCACGGCGAGGAGGAGGACGACAAGGGCGGCAGCAGCGGCCGGCGCTGGATCATCGACCCCATCGACGGCACCAAGGCCTTCACGAAGGGCGTGCCCCTGTACTGCAACCTGCTCGCCCTCGAGGACGAGCACGGCCTCGCCGTCGGCGTCATCAACCTGCCCGGCCTGACCGAGGTGGTCTACGCCGGCCGGGGCCTCGGCGCCTTCTGCAACGGCGAGCCCGCCCGGGTGAGCGCTTGCGAGTACCTCGACGAGGCCTACCTCACCACCAGCGGCTTCGGCGGCTGGTCGCCGGCGGCGCTGGCCGCGGTCAACGACGTCGGCATCCACCTGCGCACGTGGGGCGACGGCTTCGGCTACGCCCTGGTCGCCACCGGGCGGGTCGAGGCCATGGTCGACCAGGTGGCCAGCCCCTGGGACATCGCCCCGGCAGCACTCATCCTGGCCGAGGCCGGCGGTCGCTTCACGTCGATGCACGGCGCCGACGGCTACCACCACGGCAGTGGCCTCGGCACCAACGGCCTCCTCCACGACGAGCTCCTCGCCCTCTTCGCCCCCACCTTCGAGGACTGAGCGCGGTGCCCGTCCCCGACGGGATCGTCGGGCTCACCGCGGGCGAGGTCGCGGACCGCCGCGCCCGCGGTCTCGGCAACGACGTCCCGGCGGCGCCGACGCGCACCGTCCCGCAGATCCTGCGGGCCAACGTCCTCACCCGCTTCAACGCCCTGCTGGGCGGCCTGTTGGTCGTCATCTTGATCGTGGGCCCCCTCAACGACGCCCTCTTCGGGTTCGTGCTGGTCGCCAACGCGCTCATCGGCATCCTGCAGGAGTGGCGGGCCAAGCAGACCCTCGACAGGCTCGCCATCGTCTCGGCCCCGAAGGCGCGTGTGCTGCGCGACGGCGTGCCCGCCGAGGTCGGCGTCGGCGAGGTGGTGCTCGACGACGTGCTCGTCCTGCGCCCCGGTGACCAGGTCGTGGTCGACGCCGACGTGATCGAGGCCCAGGGCCTCGAAGTGGACGAGTCCCTCCTCACGGGCGAGTCCGACCCGCAGCACAAGGCGCCGGGCGACGGGGTCCTGTCGGGCAGCTTCGTGGCGGCGGGGTCGGGCCACGTGGTGGCCACCAAGGTCGGGGCCGAGGCTTATGCCGTGAAGCTGGCGGAGGAGGCCCGTCGCTTCACCCTCGCCTCGTCCGAGCTGCGCAACGGCATCGACCAGATCATCAAGTACGTCAGCTGGGCCATGTTGCCGACCGCGGTGCTGTTGCTGTTCAGCCAACTGCGCGCCCACGACGGGCTGTCCGAGGCGCTCGCCTCCACCGTCGGAGGCGTGGTCGCCATGGTTCCCGAGGGCCTGGTGCTGCTCACCAGCGTGGCGTTCGCCGCCAGCGTCGTGCGCCTCGGCCGCCAGCAGGTGCTCGTCCAGGAGCTGCCCGCGGTCGAGACCCTCGCCCGCGTCGACGTGATCTGCCTCGACAAGACCGGCACCATCACCGCCGGCGACATCGCCTTCACCGACCTCGAGGTGCTGGGCGACGCCGCCGCCTCGACCGTGGCCTCGGCGCTCGCCGGCCTCGCCGCGTCCGATCCCAACCCCAACGCCACCCTCGCCGCCATCGGGCGAGCCCCCGTCGTCGCACGGGCTGCCGCCGAGGACACCTGGGACGCCCGCCTCGCCGTCCCCTTCTCCTCGGCCCGCAAGTGGAGCGGCTCGGACTTCGCCGCCCACGGCACCTGGATGCTCGGCGCCCCCGAAGTGCTCCTCGGCGACGCCACCGGCGAGGTGGTCGACCGGTGCCGGGCCCGGGTGCAAGAGCTCGCCGGACAGGGACGCCGGGTGGTGCTGCTCAGCCGCACCGACACGCGCCTCGCCGGCGACGAGCTGCCCGCCGGCCTCGTGCCCCAGGCCCTCGTGCTGCTCGCCGACCAGGTGCGACCCGACGCGGCCGAGACCCTCGCCTACTTCGTGGCCCAGGACGTTCGGGTCAAGGTGATCTCGGGGGACAACCCCACCACCGTCGCCGCCGTGGCCCGTGAGGCCGGCGTCCCCGACGTCGGCGAGGGCTACGACGGGCGGGACCTCCCCGAGGACGAGGCGGCGCTGGCCGACGTGCTCGACGCGCATCACGTCTTCGGCCGGATCCAACCCCACCAGAAGCGGTCCATGGTGAAGGCCCTCCAGGCGAAGGGCCACGTCGTGGCCATGACCGGTGACGGCGTCAACGACGTGCTCGCCCTGAAGGACGCCGACATCGGCATCGCCATGGGCTCTGGCTCGTCGGCGTCGCGCGCCGCCGCCCAGATCGTCCTGCTCGACGGGCGCTTCGCCACCCTGCCCGGGGTCGTGGCCGAGGGCCGGCGGGTCATCAACAACATCCAGCGCGTGGCCAACCTCTTCCTCACCAAGACCACCTACTCCATGCTGCTGGCCCTCAGCGTCGGGGTCATCGGCTTCGCCTTCCCGTTCCTGCCGCGCCACCTGACCCTGGTGGGCAGCCTCACCATCGGCATCCCGGCGTTCTTCCTGGCGCTCGCCCCGAACCACAACCGCGCCCGCTCGGGGTTCGTGCCCCGGGTGCTGCGCTTCGCCGTCCCTGCCGGCACCCTCGCCGCGATCGTCACCCTGATCAGCTACGCCATCGCCCACGCCAACGACGCCGTGAGCCTCGACCAGGCCCGGACGGTCGCCACCCTCACCCTCGTCAGCACCGGGCTGTGCATCCTCGTGCGCCTCGCCCAGCCCTTCGACGCGTGGCGCAAGGCCCTGGTGCTCTGGATGATCGGGCTCTTCGTCGCCGTGCTGCTGCTCCCGCCCGCACGCGCCTTCTTCGCCCTCGAGCTTCCTCCCGCGTACCTGTACGCCGTGGCCGCGGCGCTCGTCGTCGCCCAGGAGCTCGTGTGGCGGGCCATCCGGGGACGGGTCCTGCCGCCAGGGGTCGGCGACGGGCAAGATGGAGGGGATGGATGACGTCGCCTTCCTCGTCGCGCTCCGGCGTGAGTCCGACGCGCTGAGCGCCGCCGCACGGGGCCACCTCGGCGCCACCATCCCCGCGGTCGAGGGGTGGACGGTCGGCCAGGTCGTGGCCCACGTCGGTCAGGGTGTGCAGTGGGCGGTGCACCTCGTGCGTGACGGCATGGACGCCACCGATGCCCTGCTGGCCCTGCGTCCCGATCCTGACGTCGACGAGCTGGGCGAGGACGGCCTGCTCACCTGGTTCGACGGCTGCACCGACGAGCTGTGCGCTGCGCTGGAGGCCGCCGGACCGGACGCCACCTGCTGGACCTTCAGCGGCGACGGACCCGCCCGCTTCTGGTGGCGCCGCCGCGCCCAGGAGACCGCCGTCCACCGCTGGGACGTGGCCGGCGCCACCGGCGCCGCCGCACCCATCGAACGAGACCTCGCCCTCGACGGCATCGACGAGGTCTTCGAGTTGTTCGTCCCTCGCCTCGGCGACCGCCTCGCCGGCGGGGGTGAGAGCCTTCACCTGCACGCCACCGACGAGGGCCTGCCCGAAGGCGCCGGCGAATGGACCATCTCCTTCACCCCCGAGGGCCCCGCCTGCGAACGGGGTCACGCCAAGGGCGATGCCGCCGTGCGGGGATCGGCCTCCGACCTCCTGCTCCTGCTCTGGAACCGCGTGCCCCGGAGCCGCCTCGAGATCTTCGGCGACGCCGCCGTACTGGACTTCTGGGCCGACCGGGCCCGCATCTAGCTCGCCGGGCCCCACACGGCCGGCGCCATCACCGGGCGGCGCCCAGCACTCACGGCTGGAGCGCCTCGGTCATGGCCTGATCCCTGTCGCTGCTGTTGACGAGCCGGTCGATCTGGTGCGGCCCTTGCGGTCGGCCCAGGTAGAAGCCCTGGGCGAGGCCGCAGTGCAGGCTCTCGAGGGTCTCGAGCTGCGCCGCGGTCTCCACACCCTCGGCCACGGTGGTGAGGCTCATCGTCTCCGCCAGTGCGAGGATGCTGCGGATCACCCCGACGTCGGTGCCGCCGGTGAGATCGGCGATGAAGGCGCGGTCGATCTTCACCGATGTGATGGGGAAGTGCCGAAGATACGACAACGACGAGTAGCCGGTACCGAAGTCGTCGATGGCGATCCCCACTCCCATGGCGTGGAGATCATCGAGGAGGGCACGAACCCGATCCGGATCGACCAGGACCGACTCGGTGATCTCGAGGGTGAGGAGGTGGGTGGCGAGGCCCGTGCGGCGCAACACGTCGCGCACGCCGTCGACGAAGCGCGGGTGCAGCAGCTGCACCGGTGAGACGTTCACGCTCATGACGAGCTCCCGTCCGGCGTGGCGGTTCCACTCGGCGGCCTGTGCGCAGGCGGTGTCCAGCACCCACTGTCCGAGATCGATGATGGTCGAGCTTCGCTCGGCGATGTGGATGAAGTCGGCCGGTTGCACCTCGCCTCGGCTGGGGTGATCCCACCGGACCAGCGCCTCCACGCCGATGAGCTCTTGGTCGGCGACCTGGAAGATCGGTTGGTACACAAGTCGGAACTCACCGGCGGCCAAGGCCCCGGGCAACTCGACCTTCAGCTGCAGCACGTCCACCGCGTCGACGCCCAGCGCGTCGTCGAAGACCACCACCCGTCCCTTGCCCAACGCCTTCGCCCGGTACATCGCGATGTCCGCATCGCGCATGAGCGTCTCGACCGTGGCGTCGGTGGTGGCGAGGGCCACCCCCACACTGGCGGGCACCCTGATCTCGACGTCCAGCACGGCGATGGCCAGCCCGAGCGCTTCTTTGACGCGATGCGCGGTTCGCTCGGCCACCCGAGGCGAAGAAACGTCTTCGAGCAGGACGGCGAACTCGTCCCCACCGAGCCGGGCCACGGTGTCCCCCGGCCGCACCGCACCGACGATCCGCTCCGCCACACCTCGCAACAGGACGTCACCGGCGCTGTGGCCCATCCCGTCGTTCACCGCCTTGAAGTCGTCCAGGTCGATGAAGAGGACCGCGACCTCCTGGGTCGGCTGTCGACGGAGTCGCTCGAGGGCGTGGCTCACGCGGTCCATGAAGAGCACCCGGTTGGCGAGGCCCGTCAGATCGTCGGTGAAGGCCTGGCGCTCCAGTTGGTGCTCGAGCCGGCGGCGCACGCTCACGTCCCGAATGGTCACCACGAGGGCTTGGATCTCGGCGCTCTCCAGCAGGTTCACCACCGTGCCCTCGCACTCCAGGGACTGCCCATCGGCGGTCCGCGCCACGACGTCGAAGGGGACGACCGACCCCAGCGGCACGCCCAACGTCTTCCCCAGCGCCGCGGCGAGATCAGGGGCGCCCTCGTCCGACGGGAACCAGTCGAGCACGCAGCGGCCGACCAGCGTCGTCGGATCGGCGCCGGCGAAGGTCTCGAACGCGGGGCTGGCGAAGGTCACCCGGTAGTCGCGGTCGATGAGGACGATCGCGTCGGAGGAGTGGTGGACCACCTCGGCCAGCCGAGCTTCCCCGCGCAACCGCTCGGCCCGCCGAGCGCGGCGCAGCAGACCCCAGAACCGGATGGCGACGAGCAGCGAGACCAGGGTGGCCGAGAGCACCGCCAGCGTCAGGGTGTCGACGTCCATCGAGCCCACTTCCACCAGGATGACGACGAGGGGAACGGCCACTGCGGCCAACACCACCACGAGGCGACCTCTTCCGAGGGTCTCGCGCTCGGTCGAGGGAGCGGGTTGTTCGCCGTCGTCCGTCAGCGCCGCACAGCCGATGAGCAGGTAGCCGGCGAGCCAGACGAGATCGACCCACATCCCGTCCTCGTAGGTCCCGCGGAGGTCGAGCCACGCGAACGAGAGATCGCCGACGAGGGTGCACAGGGCCCCGAGCGCGAAGAGCGATCCGGAGCGGGTGCGCACCACCGGGCGGAGCACGAGCTTCAGAACGAAACCCATCACCACGAGATCGGCGAGCGGATAGGCAAGTGTCACGGCCCGGTAGATCCCCGAGAGCGAGGTGTCCGCGGCATAGGGCTCCATGAGCACCTTCCAGACGAGGAGGCCGCAGACCGCAGTGAGGATGCCGGCGTCGATCCAGGCGGACCGGTCGGGCTCGGCCTCGCTGCGTCGGGCGAGCCGGGACGCGGCGATGGCCAGCGGCACGTAGCTCACGAGGAAGACGGCATCGGCCACCGAGGGGTACGGGTCCATCCCGGCACGGCCGAAGCCCCACCAGAGCAGTTCGCCCACCAGGAAGCCGGCGATGGCGAGGGTGGTCCACACCCAGGGGGAGCGCTCGGAGTCGCGCTGACGCCGAGCCCCGGCCCAGGACGCGAACATGGCGACCAGGACCACCCCGTTGTACGCCACCATCTGCGAGGCCGCGCTGAAGGGCAGCACGACGTAGAGCACCGAGACTGCGCCGGCCAGCGCAATCCAGAGCGACCAGCGGCCGGGGAGCGGAGGCACGGTCGGCCGGTCTCGCAGGAAACTCACCGGCTCCAATCGGTCGCCGAGATACCGCTCTGAGTGATTCTGCAACCGCTGGGGTACACCCCGGCGGGTTCACTGACTTCCACGGAGTCAGCGGCGTGCGTGGGGCGGACGAGCGAGGCGCGTGCATGCGTGATCGACGCCGCCGGGCCTACTCCTGCATCGGACCGCGGGCCCGGGCCTCCTCGATGGTGGCCACCGCGTCGCGGAGTTGATCGATCCAGTCGGCTTCGTGGTGGCCGACCAGGCGGACGCACCAGGCCAGCGCCTCGCTGCGGCTTCGGGCCACGCCGGCGTCGATGAGGGTGTCGAGCACGTCGCGTTCATCCATGCGCAGTCGGGTCATCACCGGGGTGCTCACCGTGGTGAAGTGCTCCTCGGCGGCGGCGCCGTCACGGCCGTCACCCGCGCCGCAGACCACGCCCCACGAGACCTTGCGCCCCCAGACCACCTCGGCCTCAGCGGCGATGGCCATGCGGTTCGCCCGGGTGGCTTCCCGGAAGGCATGGATGCAGCGCTGGCGCTCGACCGAGGCAGGCCCGTCGCACTCATCGGGCGCCGGAACGCGCAACGGGCCGACCACGAGGATCTCCTCGCGATCGACCCGAACGCTCGGCTGGTCGTCGAACCAGTCGTCAGGGACCCGCTCCACCAGCCACGCCAGGATCTCGCGTGGCTCGGTGGGTGGCATCCATTACATGATTACACAGCGACCCGGTTGTGGGGAACCCCGACCGGGATGGACTCCTCTTCGATCAGGTCGTCGGTGATGACCTGGTCCAGCCGGTTCTTCCAGGCGCTGGCAACGCCGATGGCCTCGGCGTAGCTGGCCTTGCGCTTGGCCACCCGACCCACCGGCCCCTCGACACCCACGTCGGGCTTGTCGTACTGGCGCTCGATGCCCTCCTTCAGCATGGCGAGGGCTTCCGAGCGGAGCTGGCTGATGCGGGACTCGGTGACCCCGAGGAAGCGAGCCAGGTCGAGCGACGTGCGGTTCTCGAGGAAGTAGCCCACGATCACGAGGCGCTGGCGCTCCGGCAGCAGCTCCACGGCGTCACGGAGGTAGGCGTGGAGCTCACGGGTCTCCAGCTCTTCGAGCGGCTCCACCGCGGTGCGGTCCACCAGCACGTCCACGAGGGTGAGGTCCTCGTCCACGTCGTCGGTGACCTCGTGCTCGAGGGCCAGGACGACCGAGCGGAACAGTCGGTCCTGCAGCTTCGACAGCTCGGCGAGCGTGATGCCCAGCTCGTCGGCCATCTCCCGCAGCGACGGCACCCGTCCCAACTCCGTCGCCAGGCGCTGCTCGGCTGCTTCCAGCTTGCGGGCCAGGGTGCGGACCGAGCGGGGCGCCCAGTCGGCGGCCCGGACGGCGTCGAGGATGGCCCCTCGGATGCGCTGTGCGGCGAACCGGTCGAAGGGAACGCCACGGGCCTCGTCGTAGCGGCGGGCCGCCTCGACGAGTCCCAGTGCCCCGGCCCGAGCCAGTTCGTCACGGTCGACGTGACGGGGGAAGTGCACCGCCACTTGGAACACGATGTGTCGAACAAGCGGAAGATGCTCTTCGATCAACCGTGCGGAATCTGGTGTATCGCCCATGTCTCTATCGCCCCTCCTAGTTGAACCAACGTCGGAGTAACGGCCTTCAGGGCTGAGACCTTTAGAGAAAATTCTGAGGTTCTTCGAGTTACATTGATGTCATTAATCGCCGGGTCATTCTCTCTAAATCACAGCGGTGTCATTTAGGCTGGACGCGGGGCCCGGGCGCTGAAGCGCCTCAGGTCCCCGCGCCCTCGAACGCCGCAGCCCGCACGCCTCGACGCGCCAGTTCGGTGAGCAGGGCGAGGGTGCCGCCGCCCGCGGCCAAGCCCGCGCTTCCGGGCGGGACCCGGCCCTCCGCCACCCACAGGGCCGCGACGGCCGCCACTGCGCCGGCGGCGACACCGGGCCGATCCATGGCGCCGAGGACCTTGGTCTCCCGGCGTTGGCCTTGCCGGCCCCGTACCTCGACCCGCAGCGCCCCGGGTCCACCTTCGGGGTGGGGTGGCCGCAGCATCGGGAGGCGCGCGGTGAGGCGGTCCCGGCGCGTGGCACCGAGTCGAGCCGTGACCCTGGCGACCCCCGGGAAGGTGGGCTGCAGCAGCATTGCGTCAGGGAGGGCCGCCCGATAGCAGTCGACACCCCCGATGGGATCGGGGAACCAGCAGAGCTCGCGGCCGGAGCCCCCCGGGCGTTCGACCCACTCGTCGTCACGCCAGTCGACCGCGATGCCACCCAGGGCGCGATGGTGCTGGCGGGCACAGGCGGGGCCGCCAGTCCCGACCTTCGCAACGTGGATCTCGTCGACGTGATCGAACCCGGCCGCGGCGTGACGGGCGAGGAGGCAACTGAAGCCTGGGGAGAAGGCGGCGCCCGCCACGACGGCGACACCCTGGTCGCGGCACCAGGGGTCGAGCGCGAGCAGGTCCCCCACGTCATCGACGCCGTCACTGGTCGAGACCACCCCGACCCCGCGCCCCACGAGGGCACGGGCCCGAGACAGGTGGGCGCCGGCGGGGGTGGCCAGGAGCGCGGCGTCGAGGTGCACCTGTCCGAGGGTCTCCTCGCTGACCACCTGCACCCGGTCGGGCATGGCCTCGTGCAGCAGGCGGGAGCGGTCAGGATCGGTGTCATAGGCCAGCACGACCTCGACCGCGTCCGTGGCCGCGAGTTGTCGAGCGGCCCGGGCGCCGGTGGCGCCCACGCCGACCACGGCGACCCTCATCCGGGGAGCAACGTCACGTCAGGTCGGGACCGGAGAGCTCCCGCCAGCCTCCGCCCTTGGGCGGGGTGCCGCCAGTGCCCCGCAGCCGCAGGACGGCGGCGAACAGGCCCGCCACCCCCAGGGCCACCAGTGCTCGTCGTGCCATCTTCATAGGGAGACGACGGTAGCGGACCCGGGCGGATCAGACCGCTCCCGACACCCGCTCCGCGGGAGCCGCTCGGTCACGGGACCTCGCGCCCTGCAGCCTGTGCACTGTCCGAGGGGTGGGGCTAGCTGGATTCGAACCAGCGACCTCATCCTTATCAGGGATGCGCTCTAACCGACTGAGCTATAGCCCCGGAGCCGTCGAGGCTACCACCGGCGGACCGGCCGCCCCCAGCCCATTCACCGGCTCTGGGTGGGTCCGGAGCCACGAGATGACCCTGAGCTGCAGGGGACCAGGTGGGCCCCGGGAGGGTGGAGGACGCGCTCAGCCGCCAGAACCCTCCCGCACTGCGGTCCGCTCACCACTGTCGCCGCCGGCGTCGCCCAGGAGCGGCTCGATGATGGTCAGGCGGATGCCGCCCACGATGTCGCTGATGAGGTTGAACAGCAGCGCCAGCAGGACGGCGAAGACGGTGAAGGCGATGACGAGGCCGCCGCCGAAGACGACGAAGCCCCGGAAGAGGTCGGTGCCCACCAGCTTGAAGTCCTCGAAGCCGATGTCGACGAGGAAGCTCTCGATGTTGTCGGTTGAACCCGAGCCGATGGCCGCCGACCACAGGAGCACCGCGGCCACGAGGAACATGGCGAACACACACACGTTGAAGAAGAACGAGAGCTTCAGCACCGAGATGGGGTCGACGTAGCGGATGACCCGACGCACCTTCTGGGCGGGCACCTGCCCTCGCCCCCGCAACCGGACCATGGTGGCGTCACCCGCGCCGGCGGCCGGGCCCACCGCCGGTGACCGCCCGTCGCCGGCGAAATGCGGACGGTCGGGCAACTCGACGAGCGGCGCCATCTCGGCGGCTTCGGCCTCGAGCTCCGCGTCGAGCTCGTCGCCCAGGGCTTCGTCGGAATCGGCGGGCACCTCGTCGGTGTCCACGCCCGACCCGCTGGGCGCGTCGCCGTCCTCGGGCGGATCGGTGACCGGCGGCACAGCGGGCAGTGTAAGGGATGGGGTCCCGTCGTCGGAAAGGTCGAGCACGGCCTCGTCACCTCCGGACGCTGATGGGTGACGCTGGGCGCCCGCCTGACGCACCTGCCAGCTCAGCACAGCTCGAAGTGTACGGGATCGGCGCGCGGCAGCGGGTGACACAGGCCCGCCGCCGGGGCCACCGGCACCAGCACGTCGACGAACCAGAGTGCGACGTCGATGGCGAGGCCCCGTTCGTGCAGGGACGTGCCCGGTCGGGCGACCGGGTAGGGGTTGGTGTCCCGATGGGCCCACAACCACGCCTGCTGCGCCGGGCTGCGCCACCCCGACACGATGGGCACGGAACGGCCGAGCAGCACCTCGGCGCGGGCGATCGCCGCGAGCATCTCGGGGGTCAACCCGTCGGTGGGGCCACCTGGTGCGCCGGGCGGCGGGCCGATCCGCTCGGCGGCGGCGGCGGCGTGGTGGCCGTCGACCTCGACGTCGACGCGGACCCGGGGACCGGCTTCGGCGTAGGCCACGACCTCGCCGTCGTTGTCCGCGGCCACGGATCGGGCCTGGTCCTCGCCCTCCGCAGCGCCGGCGAGGGCCGCGGCGTCGGCCGCGGTGCGCGCTCGCGCGGCGGCCACCGCCCGTTGGGCGAGGAGACCGGTGGCAACCATCACGCCGACGGCCAGGGCCAGCGCGACGAGCACGAGCGGCAGGGCTTGGCCCTGCTCGTCTCGATCAGCCGGACGGGACGGGCGAAACGGGTGGTGAGACATGGGACTTCCCCTGAAGTGGCGGTTCGGGGGGGAAGTCGGTTCGAGCTCGACGCAAGAGCAGCGCGGCGACGGTCACTGCGTCGGAATTCAAGGGTCGGAGCGAAGCTGCGGGCAGAGCGGAGCTGGCCGCCGATGGCTAGGCGACGTCGCCTTCGTCCTGCTCCTGCACGAGGGCGACGGCGGCGACGACCTCGTCGGCCCCGATGTTCATGACCTTCACGCCCGAGGCGTCGCGGCCCTGCGCCGAGATCTGGCGGACCTCCATGCGGATGACGGTGCCGCCCGACGAGATGAGGATGATGTCGTCGTCGAGGGTCACCATGAGGGCCGAGATCACCGTGCCGCGCCGCTGGGTGATCTTCATCCCCTTGACGCCCATGGTGCCGCGGCCCTTGGCCGGGAACTTGTCGAGCATCGTGCGCTTGCCGTAGCCGGAGTCGGTGACGGTGAGCAGCGCCGCGCCCTCGCGGGCCACGTCGACCGACATGACCTCGTCGCCCTCGCGCAGCTTCATCCCTCGGACGCCGGCGGCCGACCGACCCATGGGCCGCACCTCGGCCTCCTTGAAGCGGATGGTCTGGCCCGACTTGGAGACGAGGAAGATGTCGGTCTCGCCGTCGGTCTGGATGACCTTCACCAGCTCATCGTCGTCACGCAGGTTGATGGCGATGATGCCGTCGCGCCGCGAGGAGTCGTACTCGGTGAATTTCGTCTTCTTGACCTGGCCCTGCTTGGTGGCGAAGAACAGGAACCGGCTGGTCTCGTAGTCGCGCGTGTCGATGATGGCCTGGATGGTCTCGCCCGGCTGGAGCGGGAGCAGGTTCACCACCGCGGTGCCGCGGGCGGTGCGCTCCTTCATGGGGATCTCGTGGGCCTTGAGGCGGTACACCTTGCCGCGGTTGGAGAACAGCAGCAGGTAGGCGTGCGCGGTGGTGTGGATCACGTGGGTGACGTAGTCCTCGTCGCGCAGCTTGGTGCCGGCCACACCCCGACCACCCCGGCCTTGCGTGCGGAAGGCGCCGGCCGCCACCGTCTTGATGTAGCCCTTGGCGGTCATGGTGACGACGAGCTCCTCGTCGTCGATGAGGTCCTCGATGTCGATGTCGCCGACGTCGTAGGTGATGGCGGTCTGGCGAGGCGTGGCGTGGGCCTCGCGGACCTCGCCCAGCTCCTCGCGGATGACGGCCCGCAGCTTGCCCTCGTCGGCGAGGATGGCCTCGAGCTCGGCGATGGTCTCGCGCAGCTTGGCCAGCTCCTCCTCCAGCTCGGCGCGGCCGAGGCGGGTGAGGCGGCCGAGGGTCATGTCGAGGATGTGGTTGGCCTGGATCTCGCTGAACTCGAAGCCCTCGCCCATCAGGCCGGCGCGGGCCTCGGGGCGGTCGGCGGAGCCCCGGATGAGGGCGATGATGGCGTCGATCATGTCGAGCGCCTTCACCAGGCCCTCGACGATGTGCTCGCGGCGCTTGGCCTCGGCCAGGCGGAACTCGGAGCGCCGGCGGATGACGTCGACCTGGTGGTCGACGTAGGCCAGCAGCGCGTCGCGCAGGTTCAGGGTGCGGGGCACTCCGTCGATGAGGGCGACGGTGTTCACGCCGAAGCTCGTCTGCAGCGGGGTGCGCTTGTACAGGTTGTTCAGCACCACCAGCGCCGGCGCGTCGCGCTTGAGCTTGATCTCGAGGCGGATGGCGTCACCGGACGAGGCGTTGTTGATGGCGGCGATGCCGTCGAGCTCGCCGGCGTCCACCAGCTCCTTGATCTTCAGGAGCACCGAGCTGGGGCTCACCTGGTACGGGAGCTTGGTGACGATGACGGTGTCGTTGGTGCGGCCTTCCTCGATCTCGGCCACCGCCCGGATGCGGATGGAGCCGCGCCCGGTGCGGTAGGCGTCGATGATGCCCTGGCGGCCCATCATGATCCCGCCGGTCGGGAAGTCGGGGCCCTTGACGAACTCCATGAGCTCGTCGGGGGTGGCGTCGGGGTTGGCCAGCAGGTGGACGGTGGCGTCGATCACCTCGCCCAGGTTGTGGGGCGGGATGTTGGTGGCCATGCCCACCGCGATGCCCTGGCTGCCGTTGACCAACAGGTTGGGGAAGCGCGAGGGCAGGAGGACGGGCTCGGTGAACTCACCCGAGTAGTTGTCGACGAAGTCGACGGTGTCTTCTTCGATGCCCGCCAACATGTCCATGGCGATAGGGGCCAACCTACATTCGGTGTACCTGGCGGCCGCTGGGGGATCATCAGGTGTACCGAAATTCCCCTTGGGGTGGACGAGGGGGTGGCGCAGCGAGAACCACTGGCCCATGCGCACGAGCGCGTCGTAGATCGCGCTGTCGCCGTGAGGGTGGTACTTGCCCATGACCTCGCCGGTGACGCGGGCGCACTTCATGGTGGGCCGGTCGGGCCGGGCGCCGAGGTCGTACATGCCCCAGAGGATCCGGCGGTGCACCGGCTTCAGGCCGTCGCGGGCGTCGGGCAGGGCCCGCGACACGATGACCGACATGGAGTAGTCGAGGAACGACCGCTCCATCTCCTCTTGGATCTCGATGGGCTGGAACTGCTCCTCGAATTCGGAGACGTCACTCATATGTCGAGGAACCTCACGTCCGTGGCGTTGGTCTGGATGAAGTGCTTGCGGCTCTCCACGTCGTCACCCATGAGCACCGAGAACACCTCGTCGGCGATGGCCGCCTGCTCGACGCCCACCTTCAGCAACGTGCGCTTCTGGGGGTCGATGGTGGTCTCCTGGAGCTCGTCCCAGTCCATCTCCCCCAGGCCCTTCAGGCGCTGGAAGTCCTTCTTGTGGGTGGGGTTGTCGGCCTGGAACTGGGCCTTGGCGGCATCGTCTTTCAGGTACACCTTCTCCTTGCCGACCACCGTGGAGTACAGCGGGGGCTGGCCGATGTAGACGTGGCCCTCCTCCACCAGCGGCTTCATCTGGCGGAAGAAGAAGGTGAGCAGCAGGGTGCGGATGTGGCTGCCGTCGACGTCGGCGTCGCAGAGGATGATGACCTTGTCGTAGCGGATCTTCTCCGCGTCGAACTCCTCGCCCACGCCGGCGCCGATGGCCGAGATCAGGGCCTGGATCTCGTTGTTCTTCAGCATGCGGTCGATGCGGGCCCGCTCGACGTTGAGGATCTTGCCCCGGATGGGCAGCACCGCCTGGACCCGGGGGTCGCGGGCCTGGGTGGCGGGGCCACCGGCCGAGTCGCCCTCCACGATGAACAGCTCGGTCTCGTCCCGGTTGCGCGACGAGCAGTCCCTCAGCTTGTCGGGCATGCCCGCGCCCTCGAGGGCGGACTTGCGCCGGGTGGCCTTGCGGGCCTCTTGCGCGGCGCGGCGGGCGGTGGCCGCGGCCGACGCCTTCTTGACGATCTTGTTCGCCTCGGTGGGGTGCTCCTCGAAGAAGTCGGTGAGCTTCTCGTTGGTGGCTCGCTCGACCAGCGAGCGGATCGACACGTTGCCGAGCTTGCCCTTGGTCTGGCCCTCGAACTGGGGCTCGCGCAGGCGCACCGAGATGATCGCGGTGAGGCCCTCGCGGATGTCCTCGCCCTGGAGGCGCCCGTCCTTCTCCTTCACGAGGCCCTTGGCCTCGCCGTAGCGGTTGACCACGTTGGTGAGGGCCTTCTTGAAGCCCTCCTCGTGCATGCCGCCCTCGATGGTGTTGATGCCGTTGGCGAAGCTGTGGATGCCGTCGGTGTTGTACCCGGTGTTCCACTGGAAGGCGATCTCGACCTCCTGGTCCTCCTCGGACTGCTCGAAGTAGCCGACCTTGGTGAACAGCGCGTCCTTGGAGCGGTTGTTGTGCTTGACGAAGTCGATGATGCCGCCGGCGTACTTGAAGGTGGTCGGCTCGATCATGGCGTCGGGGCGCTCGTCCTTGACCCGGATCTCGAGGCCCTTGTTCAGGAACGCCATCATCTGGAACCGCTCGAGCAGCACCCGGGTGGAGAAGTCGATCTCCTCGAAGATGGTGGGGTCGGGCCAGAAGCGCACGGTGGTGCCGGTGCGCCCGCGGGGGGCGTCGCCCGTGACCGTGAGCTTGGTCTGGACCTTGCCGCCCTTGGCGAAGTCCATGGAGTGGCGCTTGCCCCCGAGGTCGATCTCGAGCTCGAGGCGCTCGGAGAGGGCGTTGACCACCGAGATGCCCACGCCGTGGAGGCCACCGGACACCTTGTAGCCGCTGTCACCGAACTTGCCGCCGGCGTGCAGGACGGTCAGCACGACCTCGGCGGCCGACTTGCCCTTGAACTTCGGGCTGCTGTCGACGGGGATGCCACGCCCGTTGTCGCGGACCTCGCAGCCGCCGTCGGCCAGGATGGTGACGTCGATGCGGTCGCAGTAGCCCGCCATGGCCTCGTCGACGGCGTTGTCGACGACCTCGTAGACGAGGTGGTGCAGGCCGCTGGGACCCGTCGAGCCGATGTACATGCCCGGGCGCTTGCGCACGGCCTCGAGGCCCTCGAGGACGGTGATGTCCTTGGCGGAGTACGACGATGTCACTGCGGTGCTATCGGCCACGCGGGGCCCTTTCGCGAAGGAGGGACGAGAGGCGGGGGAAGGGGGCACCGGCGTCGACCGCGGCGAGAGCGCAGGTCGGAAATCGGGCGTCCACGGACCCCTGATTCTACCAGCGGGACCCCCTGGATCGGCTGATGGTCGGGACCGTCCGCGCGGTCCTGAGAGGTCCTCGTCGATGGGCGCGCCGACCAGCGTCTGACGCAGGCGTCAGCGCCGGACGCGCACGTCCAGACGGTCGACCACGCCGGCGCCCACGAGCGCGTCGAGCCGGGCCAGCACCTGGCGTTCGGACCATGCCAGGCGCTCGGCGAACGCGGGGTCGTCCACGCTGACGACGAGGCAGCCACGCCCGATGGAGCGGGCTGCGCAGTGGCTCGCGAGATCGGCGCCGACGGCCTCGGGCCAGGCGTCGAGCACCGACGTGGTGGCATCCACCGAGGGTGCACCGAGCCCGGCGAGCACGTGGTCGATCCCGTCCACGAGGGGCCGCGGCTGACTCACGTTCCCACCCTACCGACGGGGTGCGGTGGCCGGCGGGACCGACCTCCCCGGGCCCGACCGGGCCCCGCGACACTGGACCGTCGGGACCCCGGCTGGCCCATCGGGTGGCGACCGGGCAACGTGGTGACCGTGGGTGCTCACGAGACGACACCGGTTGGCCCGTGAGGACCCCCGAGTCCCGGCTGCGCTGGATCGCTCGCTTCTGCAAGGCCGCCACCGCGCCGTTCGTGCGCTACGAGGTGGTCGGCGGCGCCTGCGCGCCCGACCTCGAGGTGGGCATCGTCGCCGCCAACCACCGCAGCCTCTTCGACGTGGTCGCCGGCCTGATCGCCCTGCACCACTTCCGGCGCTACGTCCGAGTGCTCATCGCCCGGGAGTACTTCGAGAGGCGCTTCATGGGGCTCGTGTGCCGGGCCATCGGGGCCATCCCCGTCGACCGGGGCGACGCGGGCCACGCGCTCGACGCCGCCATCGACGCGCTGCGCCACGACATCCCGCTGCTGATCATGCCCGAGGGGAAGCTCCACTGGGACCCCGACCAGCCCCTCACCACGGGACCGGCCAAGACCGGGATCTCCCGTCTGGCCATCGGCGCGGCGGTGCCCGTGCTGCCCGCCGGGCTGGTCGGCACCCAACACGTCTGGCCCGCCGGCCGCCCGCTCCCCCGGATGAACCCGTTCCGCCGCCGGCGCCTGGTGGTGGTCAACGTGGCCGACGAGCCGATGTGGCTCCACGGCGAGGACCACGCCACCAACGCGGAGGCGGTCATGGCCGAGATCCGCCGCCTCATGGCCGAGGGCGAGGCACTCCTCCTGCCGGCGCCGGCCGGCTGAGCCCGAGCGCGCCGCGCGCAGGCACGGGGCGAGCCGGTCCTCGCCTTCACGACGACCCTGCTGGTGCAGTGCCGCGACGACGGGCCGCCGCTCAGCCCGGTGTGACGGCGCCGTCGAGGCCTCGCGGCATCCGTTCTCACCAGGTCTCGGTCAGCAGTCCTCGGTCGGGGGCTCGACCGTGACGAGGTAGCGCCCCACTGCCACGTCGGCGCAGGGGATCCCGCCGCTCGTGTGCTGATCGGCCTCGACGGTGAGGAGGTGGCCGTCCTCGAGGGTGTCGGCCACGTTGCGGGCCTCGCCGATGACGGTGACGTAGTCCCCGGTGTTGGCCACCACCAGGATGGGCGACGACCCCGGCGCGACGACCGGGTCCATGGACCGGTTGGGCTCAGCCGGCCAGAACGCGCATGGGCGCAACTCATTGGCCTCGACCGCGCCGATGCGTGGGGCCACGGCCACCACCCGATCGACGAAGGCGTCCCACTCGCGGGCGCCCACCGGGTGGGGCGTGTCGGCACACCAGATCGCGGCGTACGACGTGTAGGGCGACACCAGGTCATAGTCGGCGGCCTGCTGGGCCAGGGCGGTGCCGTCACCCGCCATCGCATCGGCCAGGCCCTGGAGGTACCCGGCCCACTGGTCCTCGCCGTACGTGGCGAAGAAGGAGGCCCGACCGAACTCGGCCGGCCCGAGGCCGTGCTCGCCACCGGGCAGGCGCTCGTCCTCCACCGCGGCGGCGACGGCGTCGAAGGCGGCCTGGGGGTCGTCCACCGGGCACCGCGGGTCGTCGAGGCACGACGCGAAGATCGCGTCGAGGCCGCGCTCGTAGCCGGCGGCCTGGGCCAGGTAGGACGCTTCGTGGTCACGGGTGGGGTCGACCACGCCGTCGAGCACCATGGCCCGGACGTGGGTGGGGAACTGCGCGGCGTAGCGGGCCCCGATCAGGGTGCCGTACGAGTAGCCGAGGTAGTTGACGCGTTCCTCGCCGACGGCGATCCGCATGGCCTCGAGATCACGGGCCTCGTTGTCGGCGCCCAGGAAGGGCAGCGTGTCGCCGTCCTCGGCCTCGCACTCGGCGGCGACGGAACGCGCCGTGCGGTTCAGCGCCCGGCGCTCGTCCCGGTCGTCCGGGCTCGGGTCGGCCTGGAGCCAGGCGCTGACCGAGTCGCCGCATTCCAGGTCCGAGCTGCGACCCACGCCCCGGGGGTCCCAGCCGATGAGGTCGAAGCGCTCGGCGACCGGGTCGGGGAACGTGCCGACCAGGGCGAAGCCGATGCCGGTGCCCCCAGGGCCACCCGGGTTGACCCAGAGCGATCCCAGCCGGCGCGCGGGGTCGGCCGCCGGCACCCGCACCATGGCGATGTCGGTGGTCGCCCCCTCGGGGTCGGTCCAGTCGAGCGGGACCGTGAGGGTGGCGCACTGGTAGTCGGGGTCGCAGTCCTCCCAGGTCACCGGGGCGGGCTCGAAGGGGAGCGGCGCCGCGGTGGTGGGCGGCGCGGACACAGACGTCGGTAGCGTCGAAGGCGCCTGGTCGGCGCCGTCGCTTGTCCCGCCCGAACACGACGCCGTCGTCAACGCCAGCACCAGCGCGACCGGGGCGGCCACCCACCGGGCCCGGTGCGCCGTCCCCGTCAGGTTGGAGCGCGACGGCCGCCGCGAATCCGCGGTCCCCACCCGCAGCCCGTTCGTCATGGACGAATTCTTACGCCGCCTTCGCCGACACATCGGGAATGTGGCGCCGAGACGAGGCGGGCGGAGCAACCGAGGGCCCGGACGGTGCACCCCGGTCGTGGGCTGCGCCGACATCGCCGCCAACAGGGACGCTCCGGGGTGAGGGCGCCGCTCAGCCCCGGGTGAGGACGCCGCCGGCGATACGCAGGACCGTCTCGGGGTGGGCCGACGGCGGCAGCGCTCCGGCCGTGGTCACGATGGTCTGGGCGCCGCCGGCGAGCAGGTGGGTCACGAGGGCGTCGCAACGGGCAGGGTCGAGCTCGGAGAACACGTCGTCGAGCAGCAGGACGGGGGGCGTGCCGGTGGCATCGGCCACCAGGCGGTGGGCGGCGAGGCGCAGGGCGAGGGCCAGCGAGCGCTGCTCCCCCTGCGACGCGTGGGTGCGGGCGGGAAGGCCGTCGATGGAGAAGCCGACCTCGTCGCGGTGGGGGCCCACCAGGGTCAGGCGCCGGCGCAGCTCCTCCTCGCGTGCGGCCGCGAGTGCGGCGGCAAGGCCGCCCTCGCTCCCCCACCAGGCCGACTCGTAGCGGGCTTCGACCGGGATCGGCGCGCCGGCCAGGTCGGCGTAGGCCGTGTGCAGGTAGGGCGCGAGGTCGTCGAGGAGGGCGGCGCGGCGCTCACCGAGCATGCTGCCGGCGGCGGCGAGCTTGTCGTCCCACACGTCGAGGGTCAGCTCGACCTCGGTGCTGAGCCGACCGGCCGCCTGCTTCAAGAGGGCGTTGCGCTGGCGCAGCACACGGTCGACCTCGGTGCGGACCTCGTCGTTCTTCGGCGAGAGCGCCACCAGCACGTCGTCGAGGAAGCGGCGGCGCCCGGCCGGGCCGGCCTTGACCAGAGCGAGGTCGTCCGGTGCGAAGACCGACACCCGGAGCGCGCCGAGCAGGTCTCGGTGGCGGTGCACCCGTTGGCGGTTGATCTGCACCCGCGAGCGGCCGCCGGGGACGATCTCGGCCTCGAGCAGCAACTCGCGGTCGTCACGGGCGAGGTCGGCCCGGATCACCGCCGACGTCGCGCCTTGGCGAACGAGCGCCTCGGTCGGCGCGCCGCGGAACGACGACAGGGTGGCCAGGTAGGCCACCGCCTCGAGCAGGTTGGTCTTGCCCTGGCCGTTGTCCCCCACCACTGCGGTCAGCCCGGGGGCGACGTCGACTTCGGCGGACTCGTAGCTGCGGAAGTCGGTCAGCCACAGCCGGCGCAACTGCAAGTGCTACGACCCCCTGGCCTGCTGGGTACTGGCAGGTGTTGCCAACGCCAAAGGGGCGCACCCGCAACGGTGCGTCGGTGTGCGCCGGGCGAACACAGGGCTCAGGAGACCCGGACGGGCATCAGGAGGTAGAGGAAGTCCGGGCTGTCCGGCGAGCGCAACAGGGCCGGCTTGAGGGCGTCGATGGTCTCGAGGGTGATCTCGTCGCCCGAGGTGACCTCGGCGCCCTGGATGAGGAACTCGGGGTTGAAGGCCACGGTCAGCTCGGTGCCGTCGAACGAGGCATCCAGCTCTTCGTGCGCCTGGCCGACGTCCTGGGTGACGGCGAGCAGCTCGAGGGCGTCGGGCTTCATGACCATCCGCACGGGCGTGGACTCACGCGCCATCAGCCGCACCCGGCGGACCGCGTCGAGCAGCACTTCGCGACCGACGGTCAGCCGGTTCGGGTGGCTGGCGGGGATGAGGCCCCGGTAGTTGGGGAACTCGCCCTCGATGAGGCGGGTGCTGAGGCGGATGTCGTCGATCTCGAACGAGGCGTCGCGCTCGCCGAGGCGCAGGGTGACCTCCTCGGCGTCGCCGAGGAGGCGACCCAGCTCACCGAGGGCGCGGGAGGGGACCAAGACGCTCTGGCCCTCGGCCAACACCGAGGTGCCCGGGAGGTCGCGCACCGCGAGGCGGTACGAGTCGGTGGCGACGAGGCGCAGGCCCGACTCCTCGGCGGCAAGGAGGACGCCGGTGAGGATGGGACGCGAGTCGTCGGCCGACGCGGCCGGGACGACCTGGTGGAGCGCGGCGGAGAACTCGGAGGCCGACAGGGTGACGGCGTCGCCACCGGGCTCGGCGAGGTGGGGGAACTCGTCGGCAGGGATGAGCCGAAGGGAGAAGTCGGAACGACCAGAGGCGATACGGGCCTCGTCCTCCACGACCTCGAAGCTCACGGCGCCGGGCTCCAGGGATCGCACGATGTCCGACGCCAGCTTCGCCGGGATCACGGCCATGCCATCGGAATCGCCGTTGACGGTGACCGAAACCGAGATGGTCAGATCCAGGTCACTGCCAGTCAGGGTGAGGCGGTTCCCCGCGAGCTCGATGCGGACACCGGAGAGCACCGGAAGGGCTCCGCCTCGGCTCGCGGCGGCTCGACCGGCGGTGCTGACGGCCTCGGTGAGGACGTCACGCTCACAACGAAACTTCACAGTTGGTCCTCCCATCGGAACGGAACCGGCGGAATTGAGCTATCTGGTGATGACAGTAGTAAGGGGTGTGGATTGTGGATCATGACTCGTTCCCGCAGGTGGCGGACGGTATCGGGGCGCGCGGGCCTTCCCCAGGGATGGTCGCCTTCGCGCGGCAGGCGGTGGTGCCGGGGTGTTGCCTGGGGGAAACCAGGTGGTCATCCACCGGTCATCCCCGCGCTGCCCACAGGAACGGTGGACCTTGTCGTGGCGGGGTGGCGCGGTGTGGGCCGCGTCACTCCCCCGCCTTGATGGTCTCGGATTGGCTTCGGGTCTCCGTCACCTGGTCGTGGCGAACCATGGTCACTCGCCGGCCTTGATGGTTTCGATGAGTTCCGTCACCTGGTCGTAGATCTGGCGACGCTCCTTCATGAGCGTCTCGATCTTGCGCACGGCGTGGATGACGGTGGTGTGGTCACGGCCGCCGAAGACCTCGGCGATGGCCGGGTAGCTGAGATCGGTGAGCTCGCGACAGACGTACATGCCGATCTGGCGGGCGGTGACGAGAGGTCGGCGCCGGCTCTGGCCGCAGATGTCCTCGACGCTGAAGTCGAACATGCGGGACGTGGCCTCGAGGATGGCCACGGGCGTGATCGCCCGCTGCTCCCGGTCGCCGAGGATGGGCGCGAGGACCCTCTCGGCGAGCGCGGCGGAGAGAGGCTCGTCGTTGAGGGTCGAGAACGCAGCCACGCGGTTCAGCGCACCCTCGAGCTCTCGGATGTTGGCGGTGATGTTGGCCGCGATGAACTCGAGGACGTCCTCGGGGATGTGCACGCTCTCCTGCTCGGCTTTCTTGCCGAGGATGGCGAGGCGGGTTTCGAGCTCGGGCGGCTGGATGTCGGTGATCAACCCCATCTTGAAGCGGCTGCGCAGGCGTACCTCGAGGGTGGAGATGGCGTCGGGCGGCCGATCCGAGGAGAGCACGATCTGGTTGCCGCTCTCGTGGAGCTGGTTGAAGGTGTGGAAGAACTCCTCTTGGAGCTGCTCCTTGCCCTCCATGAACTGGATGTCGTCGACGAGCAGGACCTCGATCTCGCGGTACCGGCGCTTGAACTCGTCGGCCGAGCCGGAGCGGATCGAGTACACGAATTGGTTGAGGAAGGTCTCGGTGGACACGTAGCGCACGCGGTAGGTCGGGTAGTGGGTGCGCACGTAATTGGCGATGGCGTGGAGGAGGTGGGTCTTGCCGAGGCCGCTCTCGCCGTAGATGAACAAGGGGTTGTAGGAGAGCCCGGGCGTCTCGGCGACCTTGAACGCGGCGGCGTGGGAGAAGCGGTTGGACGAGCCGGTGACGAAGGCGTCGAACGTGTAGCGGGGGTTGACCCGGTCCCGCTGCAGGCGGGGGGCGTGCAGCTCGGGGTTGACGTCGGCCGGGGAGCTGCCGGAGATGCGGCTGGCCGTGGGGTCGAGCTCGTCGGGGAGCGGGAGCGCGTCACCGTGGAGGTCGCCCGCCGCCCGGGTGAGGTCGAGGCCACCGTCGCCATCGTGGGTGGACAGGTCGACCACCGTGGCCGCGGTCTCGTCCACGATCAGCTCCACCTCGTAGGCCGGCAGGCCGGCATCGGCAAGGGCGTCGTGCACGAGTGACAGGTAGCGGGTCTCGATTCGCTCCTTGGCCACGGTGCTCGGGACCGAGAGGACGAGGCACTCGTCGGTGAGCTCGACCTGGCGGGCGTCCTGGAAGGCCATGGACCACACCGCCGCCGAGACCTGGGGACGAAGCATCGCGGCGCAGCGCTCCCAGACGAATCCGGTGGTGGCTTCGTGGTCCCCGTCTGCGACTGCTCCCACCGTCAACCTCTCACTGAACGCGGTTCTCGATCTCACTCGCCGTCCACAAGACCATCCACACCTGTGGAAAACAACGGTGGATGTTCCCCGCCCCAGGGGGGATTTGGCGGCACCAGGGGTGGCGGGCGTTGCATTTTTCGGTGCGACCACGCACCGCAACGAGCGGTGACGAAGGCGTCCGGGCAACCTAGCACCGGGTTTCCCCCTCTGCGAACGGGGACGATCGGGCACGAGTCATCCCTGGTCAGGGGGGGTTTTCGGGTTTCCGCCGCCGTCGGGACCACACGGGGTGGCCGCGGAGACGCTCGGCGAGGCGGCGGTGGTTTGCCGTTCACGGTCGCGCGCCTCTAGCGTGGTCAAAACGTGTGTCGCCTTCGACCCTGTGGCCCACTCGGGTTGCGAGGCCGGCGACCCGATGAGTCGGTTCGGGCAGTTCATCCACGCCGCGGCCCTGTTCCCCCACTCTCCCCCAACGTCGGGCTCCGGGCCTGATCGCCGAAAAGAAGGTACCCAGTGAAGCGGACCTACCAACCGAACGTCCGGAAGCGGGCCAAGCGCCACGGCTTCCGCCACCGCATGTCCACGAAGGCCGGTCGTCGGATCATCTCGGCTCGGCGCCGCAAGGGCCGGGCCCGCCTGTCGGCCTGAGCCAGCGCGCTGCTCCATCGCATCCGTGACCGGACCACGTTCGTCGAACTGGGACGGCGAGGTCGACGGGCCCGAGAGGGTCCGGTGACCATCACCCATCTCCCCGACGGCTCGGCACCGCCGCGCGTCGCGTATTCGGTCGGTCGTCGGGTGGGGCCCGCGGTGGTGCGCAACCGCGTCAAGCGACGCCTGCGGGCCGTCCTGTCCGAGGTGGCCGGCGCCGAGGCGTCGCTGCCCCCCGGCCCCGGTGCCTACCTCGTGAGCGTGCGCCCCGAGGCCGCCGAGCGCACCTACGCCCAGCTCGACGTCGCCGTGCGCAGCGCCCTCCAGCGGTTGGTGCGGTGATGTCGGCGCTGCTCACCCGGTGCATCCGGGCGTACCAGAAGCTCTTCGCGGGGCGTCCCTCGCCCTGTCGCTACGTCCCCACCTGCTCCACCTACGCCCTGGAGGCCATCGAGGCCCACGGTGCGACACGTGGTTCGTGGCTCGCTACCCGCCGCGTGCTGCGGTGCCACCCCTTCGCCAGCCACGGCTACGACCCCGTCCCCCCACGGAAAGCCACGTAAATTGCACGCCTTTTCCCTGTCCAGGAAGGCCATCTAGATGTTCAACGCGTTCTTCGACGCCTTTGCCAACGTCCTCAACTTCTTCTTCGAGCTCACCGGCGAGTCCTACGGCGGCGCCATCATCCTCCTCACTTTGAGTGTGATGATCATTCTCACTCCGCTCACCCTCAAGAGCACCCGCTCCATGATGCGCATGCAGCGCCTCCAGCCGGAGATGAAGCGGCTCCAGAAGGAGTACAAGGACGATCGCCAGAAGCTCAACGAAGAGTTGATGAAGTTCTACAAGGAGAACAACATCAACCCGTTGGGCGGCTGCCTGCCCCTCCTGGTGCAGATGCCCGTGTTCATCGTGCTGTTCCGCACCCTGCGGGGCCTGGTGGGCTCGACCGCCACCGCCACGGAGGTGGACAGCAAGTGCCAGCCGTCCGTGGCCGTCGGCGACCAGTGCTTCGTCCCCCAGCACCTCTCCCACGACTCGGCGCTGTTCAAGGCCCTGAACGCCACCGACCAGATGCTGTGGTTCGGCGTGGACCTCGCCAAGAGCGCCGCCCAGGCGTTGAGCGACAGCTTCGTGATCGCGCTCCCCTACCTGTTCATGATCGTGCTGGTGCTCATCTCCAGCTACGTCCAGCAGAAGCAGGTGTCCGGTCGCAACCCGGGTTCTGAGGTGAACCAGCAGCAACAGATGTTGCTCAAGATCATGCCGGCCTTCATGGCCTTCATCTCGTTCACCCTCCAGGGCGCCCTCGTCCTCTACTTCGTCGTCTCCAACTTCTGGCGGGTCGGTCAGCAGTGGTTCATCGGCCGCCACATCTACGGCAAGGACGACGACGGCAACCCCATCGAAGTGACCGCCCGGGACACCACCCCCGCCGAGGACAAGCCCAAGGGCTTCGGCATCAAAGCGCTGTTGACCGACCAGGCGGCCAACGCCCGCAACGCGCGCGAGGAAGCCAAAGACGCCAAAGCCAAGAAGGAGCCTGGGTCGTCGAGCAAGCCGAAGGGGCCCGCGAGCTCGACCAACGGTCGAGGGTCGAGCCGTACGAACGGCAAACCCACATCAGCGGCCAAGGGAGCGGGCAACAAGCCGAGCTCGGCAGGATCCCCGCTCCCGCAGCCGAAGCCCCGCAAGAAGAAGAAGAGGTAGTCGTGGAATGGGTCGAGACCACCGGACGCACGGTGGAACAAGCCAAGGATGTCGCGCTGGACCAATTGGGCGTGGACGAGCAAGAGGCCGAATTCGAGGTGCTCGAGGAGCCTCGCACGGGGCTCTTCGGTCGCACACGGGGTGAGGCCCGGGTGCGCGCTCGGGTCAAGCCGCGCCAACCCCGAGCCAAGACCGAGCGGGGCAACCGGCGCCGCCGGTCCGGTTCCGCGGGCGAGCCGAACCGGAAGCGGAACACCCGCAACCGTGGCCGCGGCGGCGAATCGAAGGCGGAACAGACGAGCGCTCCGACGGACACGGGTGCAGAGGTCCCCGCTGCCCAAAGTGCCCAGGACGAGGCCGACCAGTCTCGGCCGGCCGGGGTCGCGGTGGCAGACACCCCACGCGGAGCCGAGGATCCCTCGGGCGAGCGCGGTGGGTCTCGATCCGAGCGATCTCGAGGCGGCCGGAACCGTGGCGGCCGCGACCGTGCACGGGCCGCTGCCGACACCAACGAAGACCGCAGCCCGGATCGGGCCACGAAGACCACAACCCCCAAGGAGCAGGCGATGACCGAGGACGTGACCGTCGACGAGCAGGCGGAGATCATCGAGGGATTCCTCGACGGCCTGGTGGAGGCCTTCGGGGTCGAGGCCGAGATCCGCAAGGAGAAGGTCGACGACGACACCGTCGAGCTCGACCTCGTCGGGGACGACCTCGGCCTTCTCATCGGCCCGAAGGGTCGTACCCTCTGGGCGATCCAAGAGCTGTCGCGCACGGTGGTTCAGCGTCGGGCCAGTGGTACCCACCACGGCCGGGTGCGCGTCGACGTCGGCGGCTACCGGCAGCGTCGCAAGGAGGCGCTCGAGCGCTTCACCCGACAGGTGGCTGCCGAGGTGCAGGAGTCGGGCGTGGCCCGGTCGTTGGAGCCCATGGGCGCGGCCGACCGGAAGATCGTGCACGACGCGGTCAACGAGCTGGACGGCATCTCCACCACGTCAGAGGGCGAAGAGCCGCGCCGCCGAGTGGTCATCGTTCCTGCTGACTGAGCGCTGCTCTCGGTGACGCCACTCCGGGAGGTGCTGGAGCGGTCGCACCGGCTCGGTTTCCTGGGCCCGGGCCCGGTCGACCCCCACGTCGACCACGCCCGGGCCTTCGCGCGTCTGGTCGACGTTCCGCCGACCCTTGCGGCGGATCTGGGCAGCGGGGGCGGTGTACCGGCGCTCGTCCTGGCCGAGGGATGGCCGGAGTCCCAGTGGTGGCTCATCGAGTCACGCGAACGGCGAGCAGCGTTCCTGGTCGAGGCAGTGCGGGCGATGGGGGCCTCGGATCGCATCACGGTGCTGCATCAGCGTGCCGAGGACGTCGCCAACGATGAGCAGCGTCGTGGTCGATGCGACTTGGTCACGGCTCGTTCGTTCGGCCCACCGCCGGTGACGGCAGAGTGTGCGGCGGGCCTGCTCCGTGTCGGCGGCAGGCTGGTGGTGAGCGAACCGCCCGAGCCAACCGGGGACCGATGGCCACGGGTGCCACTCGCGGGGCTCGGCCTCGAGCCCGAGGCGACCAGTGAAGGCCCGCCCCGATTGCAGGCGCTGCGTCTGCGGGAGCCGTGTCCCGCGGGTTTCCCACGGGAGTCAGGCCGGGCCGCGCGTCGGCCCCTCTGGTAGCGAGATCACCGACCAGACGGCCGAGGCCTGTTTCACGTGAAACAGGCCTCGGCACCGTCGGGAACCCGGGTGGGTGCGGGGGAGCCTCTCAACACCATCGGTTCGCGTCGCGACGTTCCACGTGAAACACTGGGGGCGATGAACGCTGCCGTCCTCGTACGCACTCTTCTGAGCGTTGCCTCCCGCCCGTTCGCAGCCATCGATGTTTCACGTGGAACAGGGAGGGTCCTTGACCCAAGGGCGGCCAGCCACCAGGATGGCGCCGCTATGGAGCCCAGGACCCTGCCCCGCGTCATCGCGGTGGCCAACCAGAAGGGTGGCGTGGGCAAGACCACCACCGCCATCAACCTCGGAGCCTGTCTGGCCGAGCTCGGCTTGCGCACCCTTGTTGTCGACCTCGACCCGCAGGGCAACGCCAGCACGGGTCTGGGCATCAACATCCGCGACCTCAACCTGTCGATGTACGAGGTGCTCCTGGCCGATGCCCGGATGGAGGACTGCCTCGAGGCGACCTCCGTCCGGAACCTCTTCGTCGCTCCCTCCAGCCTGGACCTCGCCGGCGCCGAGATCGAGCTCGTGTCGGTGATGAGCCGGGAACAGCGGCTGGCCAACGCCATCGCCCAGGTCATCGATGACTTCGACTACGTGCTGATCGACTGCCCCCCGTCACTCGGACTGCTCACCGTCAATGGTCTCGCCGCGGCCAGCGAGGTGTTGGTGCCGATTCAGTGTGAGTACTACGCACTGGAAGGTCTGGGACAACTCCTCCGCAACGTCGAACTCGTCCAACGCAACCTGAACCCCCGGCTCGAGGTGAGCACCATCGTTCTGGTGATGTACGACGGCCGTACGACCTTGGCGGGCGACGTGGCCAAGGAGGTCCGGACCCACTTCGGCGACAAAGTCGCAAAGGTGATGATCCCTCGCACGGTGCGCCTCTCAGAGGCTCCGTCCTACGGTCTGCCCATCACCTCGTTCGACCCCTCGTCGAAGGGGGCCCGCAAGTACCGCCTGCTGGCAGCCGAGGTCTCTGGCCTCGAGGCCGTGCGGGCCTGATCGCCGCGAACGGCGAAGGAGGAGCAGTGGCCACACGCAAAGGCGGTCTGGGACGTGGGTTGGGGGCGCTCATCCCGACCGACGTACCTGCCTCCGGCGAGGGCACCGCGCTACGAGAGATCCCCACGGGTCAGATCGAACCAAGCCAGTTCCAGCCGCGCGAGCACTTCGACGAGGAGGCGCTGGCTTCGCTCACCGCCTCGGTTCGGGCCCTTGGCATCCTCCAGCCGATCCTGGTGCGCCCGACCGAGGACCCCGCCCGATTCGAGCTCATCGCCGGCGAACGCCGCTGGCGGGCTGCCAAACGGGCGGGGCTTCCATCGGTACCGGCCATCGTACGTGAGGTCGACGACCTCGATTCCCTGGAACAGGCCGTCGTGGAGAACTTGCACCGCCAGGACCTGAACCCCCTGGAGGAGGCCGCTGCCTACCAGCAGCTGATGGAGGACTTCAACCTCACACAGGAACGCCTGGCCGAGCGGGTGGGCAAGAGCCGCTCGGCGGTGGCCAATACGCTGCGGCTGTTCCAACTGCCCCCGTCCATTCAGAAGCTGGTGGCCGAGGACCAGCTCACCGCGGGCCACGCGCGTGCCCTGCTGGGGACCCCGGACCGGGCCTTCCAGGAGGGTCTGGCTCGCCGGGCGGTGTCCGCGGGCTTGTCGGTGCGTGAAGTCGAGGAGGCGGTTCGCCGGCGAGAAGGCGGGGGAGAGGCCGAAGAGGGCGGGGCCCACAAGGCTCCCGGCCCCGCACTTCGTCCCGCCGGTCTGCTCGAGCTCGAGGAGTTGCTGGCTCGCCACCTCGACACCCGGGTCGCGGTGAGCATGGGAGCGCGCAAAGGCCGGGTGGTCATCGACTTCGCGACCCTCGAAGACCTCGAGCGGATCTATCGGGCCATGGTGCACGGGCGACCGAGCGACGACCCTCAACCCTCAACTCTTCCTTGAGGGTTGTGATCTGAGGCCGCGCCTCGCGCGTGAGGGTTTTCCACACCTGTGGCAAACCCTGTGGTCAACGTTCGCCCAACGCGACGATGCCGCCGACGTCTTCCCTGGTCAGGCCCGGGGAGTAGGGGTCAGACCCACGAGGCAACGCTCGCAGGACGCCACGACACGATGCTCAACCCTCGAGCGGGGCCGCGACCCAGGCCACCACCGCTCGCGCCAGGGCGGCGACGAGCTCGGCCGCGCCCTCTACCGCGAGGCGAGGTCGACCGATCTCGAGCTGGATGGCAGGCATCGAGGTTTCGCGCAGCACCGGGAGGCGCATGCCTCGAACCGTGGAGGTCTCGGTCCCGAACGTACGATCGATCTCGGCGCAGGTGCGCTCGGCGAGGCGCCGGCCCCCGACCGACTCGAAACCCGGTGAGGCGTAGAAGGACACCGTGCAGTCCGGGCCCGGACGAAGTGACAACCCGACGTAGGCCTCGGCCTCGAAGGCGTTGGCATCGGCGGCGAGCACCGAGCCGTCAGGGTGGTGCAGCGCCACCACCACCGCGCCTTCGTCCTGGAGGGCGCGGGCGAGTGCCGAGGCCAGCGCGTCCAGGCCGCCGAACTCGGCGACCACCACTCGTTGGCCGGCCAAGCCCCGTTGGGCGCGCCGCAGCCGGTCGCGTTCTCGGACCTCGGCTTCCGTCGGCGTGACGGCGCCACCAGGGGAGGCCCCGGTGACCGAGGTTCCCAGGCGGTGGAGGGCGGTGAGGGTGTCGGGCCCGCAGATCCCGTCGCAGGTGAGCCCCACGTTCTGCTGGAAGTCCTTGAGCGCCTTCGCACTGTTCGGCCCGAAGAACCCGTCGACGCGCCCGGCGTCGAAGCCAAGTGCCCCGAGCCGCTGCTGGAGCTCGTGCACGTCGTCGCCACGTAGCAGGGGCGTGCGGTGGTAGAGCAAGCGGTCGCCCAGGCGGTAGCCGGCTTCCACGAGGGCCGACCAGGTCTGTTGGCCACACGTCCCGTCGACGTGCAGGCCCCGTTGGGCCTGGAACCGGCGGACCGCTTCCTCGGTGGTGGCGCTGTAGGTACCGAGGGCGTCGTCGGTGCAGTCGAAGCCCGCCGCCATCAGGCGCGTCTGGAGGTCGCGCACCGGTTCGCCCGATGCACCCGGACGCAGAGGAAGACCGTCGACCACCGGCCGGAGGTTACTGGCGGGGGCCAGGAGTCCCCCGCGTGCGGCGCGACGGCGGACCGAGTGGGGAACGGTCAACCGGCGCGGCCGCGCCCGATCAGATGAACTCGCTGAGCTCCTCGAGCAGCTGACCCTTGCCCTTGGCGCCCACGAGACGCTTCACGGGTTCTCCGTCCTTGAACACGATCAGGGTGGGGATGCTCATCACCTGGTAGTTGCGGGCGGCGGTGGGGCTGTCGTCGACGTTGAGCTTGGCGATCGACAGCTTGTCGCCGTGTTCCGCGGCGATCTCCTCGAGGATGGGCGCGATCATCTTGCACGGACCGCACCACTCGGCCCAGAAGTCCACCAGGACGGGACCGTCGGCGGAGCCGATTTCCTCGGTGAACGTGGCGTCGGAGAGGGTGGAGATGCCTGCGGCCATTGGAGCCTTCCTTGGTCTGGTGGGTGCCGATCGACGACTTGTGGGTAGTGATCGGGCGTCACTGGTCGTCAACCGGTCGCCGGGTGCCGGCATTCCCTCATTCGTAGTCCCCTCCGAACAGTCGGGTGACCACGGCCCGAGCCCGTTGGCGCGAACCGCCCTCTTCGGAGCCTTCGGAGCCTTCGGAGTCTCCCGCGGCATCGGGCGGTTCGGAGGAGTCGACCGTGGGGTCGGCACCCGCCTCCGAAGGTGCTGCTCCATGGAGGGTGAGGTGCGACAGCAACTGATACAGGCGACGGGCGTCGGGGATGTAGTCCAATCGGGAGAACGCCTGGTCCTGGCCCGCGGTCTCGATGATGAACCTGCCGTATCCCACGATCCGGCCGAAAGGCGGGGTTTCGTAGGTGAGGTCCGTGATCTTGCGGAGGGGCATTGCCGCGATGCGCTGGGTGACGAGACCGCTGATCTCGAAGATGCGCCAGTCGGTCAGGTACAGGTTCGCGACTCGCCAGTCGGCGATCCGCCAGGACAACCGGAAGGCGAGGAACATCACGAACAGGAAGCCGGCGCCGGTCACGACGTTGCTCCCCGTCCAACCGAAGAGAATGGAGGTCACCAGCAGCGCACCGGCCGCTTCGAGCATCGGGCGCAAGACGATGGCCCAGTGGCGGCGGGTTTGCAGGTGGACCGTTTCGCCCGCCAACAGGTACTTCTCGGACCGGGGCTTGGCCACGGTTCACTCGACGAGTTGCTTGAAGAATTCCAGCAGGCTGTCGAAGACGTCGCCGAGCCACGAGCCGGCATCGCCCACCCACTGCGCCGCCTCGGAGGGGTTGGTGACGAGGAAGTAGAGCGCCGCGCCGAGCACCATGCCGGGGAGTAGTTGCTGCATCTTCTTCATCGACCACTCCGACGTCGGGACCGCCACCGTGCTCGACGCACGATGCTCCGGGGCCGAATGGTAGGGCCGACGCTCTGGGAGGACGGGGATACCGGGGTCATCCACGAGCCGATGGGGCCAGGTGAGGGTGCTGGCGCGCGGCCCGCTCAGGCGCCCGCGTGCGCGGCGGCCTCGAGCCAGCGCTCGGCGTCGATCGCGGCCATGCAACCCGACCCCGCTGCGGTGATGGCCTGACGGTAGGTGTGATCCTGGACGTCTCCACAGGCGAACACCCCGTCGACGTTCGTGTAGGTCCCGGGCCCGGTCACCAGGTAGCCGGTGTCCTCCATGTGGAGTTGGCCCTTGAACAGGTCGGTGTTCGGCTGGTGCCCGATGGCTACGAAGACGCCGGTCACGGGGAGGGTGGTGACCTCGTCGGTGAGCACGTTGCGGACCTCGATGCCCTCGACCGTGTGCTCGCCGTGGACCTCGTCGACGACGTGGTTCCAGAGGACGTCGACCTTCGGGTTGGCGAAGGCGCGCTCCTGCATGATCTTCGATGCTCGGAGCTCGTCGCGCCGGTGGATGAGCGTCACCTTGGAGGCGAACTTGGTGAGGAAGAGGGCCTCCTCGACCGCGGAGTCGCCACCTCCCACCACCGCGATCTCATGGTCACGGAAGAAGAAGCCGTCGCACGTAGCGCACGTGGACAGGCCGTGTCCGAGCAGGCGCTGCTCGGCTTCGAGTCCGAGCATCAGCGAGCGCGCACCAGTGGACACGATGACGGCATGAGCGCGGTAGGTGGGCTCAGGGGCCTGGGGGTCTCCCACCCAGACACCGAAGGGCCGAGCCGAGAAGTCGACTCGGCTCACCTTCTCGGTGAGGATGTCGGCACCGAAGCGCACCGCCTGCTCTCGGAAGCGGGCCATGAGGTCCGGCCCCATGATCCCCTCGGGGAAACCGGGGAAGTTCTCCACGTCGGTGGTCAACATGAGTTGACCACCGGGCTGGTCGCTGGTGGAGGACGGCTCGCCCTCGATCACGAGGGGGGCGAGGTTGGCCCGAGCCGTGTAGATGGCCGCGGTCAGCCCGGCCGGGCCGGATCCGATGATGATGACCTTGCGCGGGTCGGTGTTGCTCATGTGCGCTCGAACTCCCTCGTGGGGTGGGCTATTCCGGCCGGCCGGCCGGGCGGTCAGTCCGGGGCGCCGGCGGCGGCATGGCGCTTGGACCAGAGCAAGAGCCCGACGCCGACGAAGAGCAAGCCGACGATGGCGTGTGCCACCCAGACGCCGCCTGGAACATAGACGTTGACGAAGCGCACCAGGCCGACCACCAACAGGACGAGTGCCGCGGTGGCGAGCATGGCAGCGAGGAAGCCGAAGACCATGGCGCGGGCGGCACGGATCGCGGGTCCCGTGGTCTTGTCCCGGATCTGGTCGACCAGGTTGACGATCTGGTCGGCGGCCTTGGCGGGCCAGTCCTCGGTCGGGCGCGGGCCTGCCGGACCCCCGCTGGTCGCTTGCGTCATGGGCGCCAACCCTATCCAGACGCAGCGACCGACGGGAAGGGAGCGGTCAACGGTGGGAAGGCACCCCGAGCCGGCGCCGATCGGGCCGGCGCGACCCCCCGGCGTCGTGGGCGGGGGCCGCCAGCAGCGGCGCGGGGGTCCCCGCGGGCGGAGCGATCACACACACACTTGTGTCAGAGGAGTTGCACCGGGACGATCTGTCGACAGGTGCCGTCGGCGGCGAGGGCCGTCGGGTCGACGAACCAGAGGCGGCGGGCGGGCCCGGGCGAGGACTCGACGTACACCAGGCCCTCGTCGTCGCCCACGGTTGCCCGACCGAGGAGCACCACGTCGGTGCCGAAGTCATCGAGGCAGGCCTCGTCGGTGGCCCGCTGCGGGGGATTGGCGTCGACCACGAGATCGCCCTGGACGCGTGCGGCGAGGTCGCCGGCCTTGGTGAAGGTGCCGAGGGAGGGCAGTGTGGGATCGACGTCGGTCGCGGCCGAGGTGGCGGAGCCGTCGGTCGCCAAGGTGCTGGGCGTGCCAGCGGCGGACTGCTCGGCGTCGGCGGCGTCGGCGCCGCCCTCGTTCGACTCGGCCGCGTTGGGCGCGGTGGCGGTGGCGACCTCGTCGCTCGACGAGGAATCGGTCGAGTCGTCCTGGCGCACGAGGAGCGCACCGACGGCGACCACCAAGACCAGCGCCGCGGCGACCGAGAGGATCGCGGGCGCGACACGGCGATGACGGCGCGAGCGGGCCGCCGCGAGGTCGGAGAGCGGTGGCGGTGGGGGAGCGGGCAGTGGTGGTGCATCGGCGATGCGGGGCGCCTTCGGGGCCACCGCTTCGGCCAAGGCTCGGGCCAGGTGGACGTCGCGCACGACGGGGTCGACGAGGGGCACCGGGCCGCCGACCGCTCGAGCCGCGGCACGGAACTGCGAGAGACGGGCGGCGAGCGCGGGATCGCCGGCGACCCTCGCCGCGTCGTCAGGCGAGGCCACGCCGTCGAGCACGGCGGAGACGAGCAGGTCGTCGGCAGTCGCATCGGGGAAGTTCATGGTTCGTTCCTAGGACGTCCCGGGGCGGCCGCCGGGTTCCCGGCGGCGTCGCCAAGGCGTTCGGCCAGGGCGGCTCGGCCTCGTGCGATCCTGGAGCGCACGGTGCCCGGTGGGATGCCGAGGGTCTCGGCGATCTCCGCATAGTCGAGCTGGCACAGGTCGCGGAGCACCACGGCGGCCCGGAACTCGGGAGGCAGGGTGGCCAGGGCGGCGTCCACCTCGAGGCGATCAGCCACGGCGTCGGCCAGCGCGGGGGAGCGGTCCAGTGGGTGGGTGGCGGCGCCGCGGTCGTCGGGCTCCGGCGCCGTGGGCACCGGCCGCCGGCCTCGCCGCCGCAGCTCGTCGAGGCAGGCGTTGGTGGCCACCCGGTAGGACCACGTGCTGAACCTGGCGCGGCCGTCGAAGCGCGGGAGGCCCCGGACGATGGCCATCACGGCCTCCTGAGTGGCGTCGTCGGCGTCAGCGGCGTTGCCCGCCAGGCGGCGGCAGAGGGCGTGTACCCGGTCGTAGTGGCGGCGCAGGAGGGCGTCGAGGGCGACCGTGTCGCCGGCCTGCGCGGCGGCGACGAGCACGCCGTCGTCGGCTTCGGGGCCTGGCGTCGGACCGACCCCGGTCACGAGGCCGTGACGGTCAGGTCGGCGATGGCCACGTTGCCCCCGTCGGGTAGCGCCGTGATCCAGAGGAGCACCTGGTCACCAGTCGCGCCGTCGAGGTCCACGACGGTCTCGCCCTCGCCGAAGGGCTGGCCTTGGACCACCGGCTCGCCCCACTCGGGAAGGGTCCCGGCCGGTTCGTCGGCCACGAACACGTCGGCGGTCCACCCACCGGTGGGCGAGTTGGCCGTGAGGGATTCGAGGGCGGCGGCCTGGTCGAGGGTCAGGATCAGCCCGACACCTTCTTTGAGCCCGCCGAAGTTGCTGGAGTTGTACGTCGAGGTGACCCATGAGCTGGCAGGGTCGTCGTCGATGGCCCGTGGCGCAGCGGCATCGTTCTCGCCATCACCGACCTCGGGATCGAAGGGGGTGGCGGTGGTGATCACGACCGGTGAGCTCTCGTCGGCGGGCGCCTGGGTGGTGGTCGTCGCGTCGCGCCCGCCCATGAGCCCACCGTCGGCCAGCGTGTTGCCGATGAGCACGCCCGCCACGGCGAGCGCGATGGCCACGAAGACCACGACGAGGGCAGGCAGCAGGACACTGCGCTCGCGTTCGACGGCCTGCCCGCCGGCAGAAGCACCGCCCTTGGTCCCCGACCCGGCTGGATTCGCCGGAGCGAGCACGGCGGGCGTCCCCCTCGGCGGGGTGCGGGTGGTGATCGCCGTGTCGTCGCCGTGGCCGACGGGTCCGGGCAGGCCCAGGTCGGCGGCCTGGAGCGCGGCACGCAGCTCCGCAGCCGTGGCGAAGCGCTGGTCCGGGTCTCGGGCCATGGCCCGCATGACCACGTCGTCGAGGTCTCGCGGTAGGTCGGGCGTGATCTGCCGGGGCCTCGGCGGCTCTGTGGTGAGACGGGCAAGGGCGGTGGCGGCGTCGGTCTCCGCGTCGAAGGGCGGTCGGCCACAGAGCATCTCGTACAGGACGATGCCCAGGGCGTAGACATCGGTGCGGGCGTCGACGGGCCGGCCTTCCACCTGTTCTGGGGCCAGGTACTTGGCGGTCCCGAGCATGGTCCCCTCTTTGGTGTGGTCACCCCCCTCGTCGAGCTTCGCGATGCCGAAGTCGGCGACCATCACCCGGTCGTCCTGACAGAGCAGGATGTTGGCCGGCTTGATGTCGCGGTGCACGAGGCGCGACTGGTGCGCGACCGCGAGCGCATCGGCCACGGCAACGCCGATGCGCACGGCGTCGGCCGGGGGCAGGCGGTGGCGGCGGTCGAGCTCTTGACGGAGGGTGATCCCGTCCACCAACTCCATGACGATGGCCTCGTTGCCATCCCCGGAGTACGTGTCGAAGATGGACACGATGGAGGGGTGGGCGAGGCGAGCGGCCGCGATGGCCTCTCGGCGGAAGCGCTCGACGAAGGTGGTGTCGTCGGCAAGGTGAGCATGCAGGAGCTTCACCGCCACGCGTCGGTCGAGCACCAGGTCGGTGGCCTCCCAGACCTGGGCCATGCCACCCGTGGCGATGAGGCGCTCGAAGCGGTAGCGGCCGGCCAACAGCGTGCCTGCGAGGTCGGCGCGAGCAGACGGGCGCGGAGGGTGGGGGGAGTCGGACACGACGCCCCCACGCTACCCAGGAGGGGGCGCCCACCCTGGGACTGGTCAGCCCTCGTCAGGCCTTGGCGCGAAACCCGATGCCGATGACGCCGGGCCCGGCGTGGGTGCCGATGACCGGGCCGATGGTGCCGAGGAACAGGTCCTCGCGGGTGTACTTCGGAGCGAGCATGTCGACGAACTCGTCGAAGTCGGCGGCGAGGCCGTTGAGCACGACGAGATCCTCGACGTCGTCGGCCAGCGCGCGATCCCGGAGCCACCCCAACGCCTTCTTGCGGGTGCGCTGCTTCGAGGCCTCCGCCACCTTGCCGTGGCTGATCTCGAGGATCGGCTTGATGGCCAACATGTTGCCGACGAGGGCCTGGGCACCACCGATGCGACCCCCCTTCTTGAGGTTCTCGAGGGTGTTGAGGGCCCCGAAGATGTGGGTGCGGTCGGCCTTCTCCGTGAGGTCGGCCACGATCTCGTCGGCGCTCTTGCCGGCGGCGGCCGCCTCCGCGGCCTCGATGCACGCAAGGCCGATGGCGCCACTGACCGTCTGGGTGTCGATGACGCGTACGTCCACGTCGACGTTCTTGGCGGCCTGCTGCGCCGACTCCATGGTGGCGGAGAGGCCGGACGCGAGGTTGATGCACAGGACGGTGTCGGCACCGGCTGCGGCCTGCTTCTCGAAGGCCTCCTGGAAGCGACCCGGCGCAGGGGCCGAGGTCTCGGGCAGGGCGTCGTGGCTGGCCAGCTTGTCGTAGAACGCCTGGACGTCCAGCTCGAAGCGGTCGACGTACTCCTCGTCACCGAAGCGGATGTTGAGGGGCACGATCTCGATGCCGTACCGCTCGACGAGGTCGTCCGGCAGGTCACAGGCGCTGTCGGTGACGATTCGAATGCTCATGGTGGCCTTGCGCCTCCTCTGTCGATGCCCCTGGTGGGCACCGACCACGATGCCGGGTCTATTGCCGGTCTGGCTGCCGCGCCGTTGCGCGCGACCAGAACCTTCGACGCCAGCGCGAACCTCGAGGTTACTCCTACGCGTCGGCGCCCTCCGCCTGGGTTGGCTTCTCGACCATGGGCTGGGCCGACTGCCCGGTGGCCGCGCCGAGCTCGACGAGCTTGCGGGCGCGCCGCACCCGGCGGAAGTGGCTCGCCCACCACAGGGCCAGGAAGAGGCCGGCGCCCACCGAGAGCACGAGCCCCACCCCCGAGACCGCGGTGGAGCGCACGGTGAAGCGCGAACGGGAGACCACCACGATCTCGTCGGGAGAGGTGATGACCATGCGCAGCGGGAACGTGCCGGAACTGCGGGCGCGCACGTCGACGTCCAGGGAGGTCACGGTGCTGGCGGGGAGGTGCACGATGACCGTGTCGCCGTCCGGGAAGGTGAGCTTCTCGCTGTCGAAGCGCAGGCGGACCGTGACGTCGTACAGGTTCTCGTTGCTGAGGTTGAGAGGGATGCGGCCGTCGCGCGACGCGAGGGTGACGTTGCCGGTCTCGGGCGCGACCACCGATGATGCGGCACGGTCGATCTGGCGACTGATGACGTCGAGGTAGGCGCGGCGCTGCGACCGTTCGAGGTCGTCCGACCCCGAGACCAGGAGTCGCCGCTGCATCGAGGCGACCACGGGGTTGTCCCGCCCGGCGAAGCTGGCGAAGCCCTCGGTGGTGAGGCGGGTCAGAGGAAGCACGTCGGGGTAGTTGCCGAGCGACGGGCTGGGCGGAGGGGCGAGGGTGCGTACGAGCAGCGGGCCAGCGGGGTCCTCGGCCCCACCGGCGGTCGCGTCGGGCACCCGGGCGAAGAGCTCGTCGACGGTGGCGGGGGTGAGGATGCCGCCTGCGGCGAGGCCCGACAACAAGGTGTCGAGGAACGTCGACGACGGGTCCCAGACGCGGGGCAGGGTGACGGCGACCCCGCGTGCCTGTGCCGGGCGGTCGAACCACAGCACGGCCAGATCCGTGAGGAGGTTGGTGGCGTCGAGGACGGCGTCGCCGGTCTCGTCGACGTGGGAGGCCAGGGCGGCATCGCTGGTGACGGCGCGGGCGACCTGGCCCTCGCTGTCCACCACCCCGAAGGGCTGGGCCACCGTGGTGGGGAAGGCCGTGGGATCGACGGGCGCCAGCGCCACGGACGGGATGACGACCTGGTCGGCGCCGAGCTCTTCGAGGCGGGTCAGCGCCGTGGGGGTCAGGGTCGCGTCGGCGACCGCGGTACGGCGGTCGGGCCGCTCGACGAGCCGTTCCGCCAGGGCCTCCTCGCCCGCCGCGGTCTGTCGGGTGATGTCCTCGTCGAGCCCGGCGGCCACCCAGGCGGCGAGGTCGATGGGCACGTACTGGGAGGACACCACCTGGCGGCCGTCGATGGCGCGCCGCAGGCGGTTGAGCTTGGCGGTGCCCGTGAGCTCGACCACGGTGTCCGGGGTGGGCACGACCGTCAGGGGGAGGTCCGGGTGCGAGGTGAGGGCGTCGAGCAGCGTGGTGACGCGTTCCTCGCCGAGGGGGTCGGTGCGCCGGCGCCCACTCGGAGCGATGCCGGGGCCGCTGTCGACGGGCACGACGACGGCGACCTGGAGGGGGGGTGCCTCGCTCGCGGGGCCGGGCAGGCGCACCAGGTGGGTGACCAGCCGGTCGAGGGTCACATCGCCGACCATCAGGCGCACGTCGACGGGATACACCCCCGATTCATCGAGCTCGGCGTCGACCTCGGTCGCGTCCGGCTCGCCGCCGGTGGCGAAGCGCACCTCGGCCCGCGGCACGCCCTGGCTGGGCAGCACTTGAGACCCGCTCTGGCCCACGACCTCGCCCAGGTTCCCGCCGGTGATCTGCTGGGCGAACTCGTTGCGCGATCCCGTGGCCTCGTGGATGTCTGCCGTGACGACGGCGCCGTCGGGGACGTCACCGCTCGCCCGGACCCGCACGACGTAGCGACCATCCGGGGCCACCCAGGTGGTCTGGCCTTCGAGACGCAGCCGCGGAGCGCCGTCGTCACGGACGGCGTCGGGGGGGTCGTCCTGGGCGCGGGCGGGTGTGGGGGTGACGCCGATCACCCCGAGGGCCGTCGTCGTGGCCGTGAGGAGGAGGGCGAGCACGGCCCGGGCGACGCCCGCTCCGGTCACGTCGGCTCGCCGAGGGAGCGGGAGAGCACGGCAAGGCCCCCCGGTTGACGTTCGAAGCCGGCGCGCTCGTACAGGCCCAGCGCAGCGGCGTTCCGCTCTTGGGTGTTGACCATCACCCGGCGGACCCGTCGGCGCTCGAGCCAACGGAGGCCGTCGACGAGGAGTGCTCGACCGACGCCGGCCCGGTGGCGGGCGGGGGTCACCGCGAGGCGTTGGATGTAGCCGCGGTGAGCGGCCCGGCCGATGACGGAGTAGCCGAGGAGCTCGGACCGGGGGCCTCGCTGGGTGACCGCGACGCGAAAGCGCGCCGAGGGGGTGGCGGCGATGGCATCGGCCAGTCCCCGCCCATCGAGCTGCCAGAACGGCTCGAAGGCCTGGTGGTCCACGGCCAGGACGACGTCGCGGTCCTGGCCGTGGCCCCGTCGCAAGCCGACATCCTGGGGCACGGCCGGGGCCGGCGCGGGCGGGAGGTCCCGAGCGAGCAGGTGCAGGCGTTCTCGCACATCGAAGCCGACGGCCAGGAACGCCGCCTGGTCGAGGGGCGCCAGCGCCGCCGTGACCACCGACCGGAAGCCCTGCTCGGTGAGCAGGTCGAGGGCCCGGCGGATGTCGCCCGCGGCGCACGGCGTGCCGCTGTGGACGGGCACGACGTAGGCCGTGAGTGGGTCGCCCTGCCACGGTCCGAGGCGCAGCGGCGGGCCCTCCCCGTGGAGGACCTCGCCTCGGTCGCGGTCCCGCACCAGGCCGGCCCGAAGGCGGGGCGCGGCAGAGCGGGACGGGGGGCGGGGCACGACCTCCGAGGATACGACCGGGGTGATGGACGCAGGGGCGCGGACCCCACGGCGCGCGTCGGCGCACGGGGGCTCGGGCCTGTTGGGGGCGAGGGGTGGGGGAAGGCCGGGCGGTACCGTGGACGTCACCATGACCGTCCTGTTCGCGACGCACCCGGCCTTCGCGCGCCACGACACCGGCCCGGGCCACCCGGAGCGCCCCCAACGCCTGCAGGCGGTGCTCGCCGGTGCCGAGGCAGCCGGTCTCGGCGAGGCGCTGGTCGACCTCACGCCCCGCCCCGCCACCCGGGCCGACCTCGAACGGGTCCACCCCGCTCGCTTCATCGACCGCATCGAGGCGTTCTGCGCCCAGGGCGGCGGCTACCTCGACGGCGACACCTCGGCGGTCCCGGAGTCCTGGGACGCCGCCCTGCTGGCCGCCGGCGCCGGCCTCACCGCCATCGAAGCCCTCGACCGGGGTGACGCCGGGGCGGACAGCGCCTTCTGCGCGGTGCGCCCTCCCGGCCACCACGCGCGGCCCGCGCAGGCCATGGGCTTCTGCCTGTTCAACAACGTGGCCGTGGCCGCCGCCGCCCTCGCCGACCGCGGTGAGCGCGTCCTCGTGGTGGACTACGACGTCCACCACGGCAACGGCACCCAGGACATCTTCTACGGGGATCCCCGCGTGGTCTACGTGTCGTTCCACGAGTGGCCGCTGTACCCCGGCACCGGAGCGCTTGACGAGACGGGTGCGGGTGCCGGCGCCGGGGCCACCATCAACTTCCCACTGCCCGCGGGCGCCACCGGCGACGTGCTGCGCGCCGGGGTGGACGAGGTCCTCGCCCCCCTCGTGGACACGTGGGCACCCACCTGGGTGCTGCTCTCCGCAGGCTTCGACGCCCACCGCGACGACCCCCTCGCGGGGCTCTCCCTGGCCTCGGGCGACTTCGCCGACCTCACCGCCGACCTCCTCGCCTTCGTGCCGGCGGCCCGGCGCCTCGTGTTCCTCGAGGGCGGCTACGACCTCGGTGCGCTGTCGCGTTCGACCACGGCCTGCCTCGGAGCCATGGCCGGCGTCGACCTTCGCCCCGAGCCCGCCACCTCTGGCGGCCCCGGCCACACCGTGGTGCGCGCCGTGGCCGAGCGTCGCGCCATCGAGGCCGACCTCGCCGCGCCCCTCGACCGCCCCGACGTCCCGTGAGTCCTGCCCATGAACATCTGCCCGTGAACACCCCGCCGGCCACCATCCCCGAGCCCTTGCGACCGGCCCTCCAGCCGGTCCTCGACGACGTCGCCCCCCTCGCCGAGCGCTTCACCGCCGCCGGCCATCGGCTCTACCTCGTGGGCGGGGTCGTGCGCGACCTGCTGCTGGGCTCGCCGCTGCCCGACGTCGACATCGACCTGACCACCGACGCGCTCCCCGAGCAGACCAAGGCCATCCTGCGGGGCTGGGCCGACGCGGTGTGGACCCAGGGCGAGCGCTTCGGCACCATCGGGGCGAAGCAGGGCGACCGCGAGTTCGAGATCACCACCCACCGGGCCGAGGCCTACCGCCCGGACTCCCGCAAGCCCGACGTGGAGTTCAGCGACGCCATCGAGGCCGACCTGTCGCGCCGCGACTTCACCGTCAACGCCATGGCGCTGTCCCTGCCCGACCTGGAGCTGGTCGACCCCTTCGACGGCATGGTCGACCTGCTGGTGCACCGCCGCCTGCGCACGCCGCTGGCGCCCGAGGAGTCCTTCTCCGACGATCCCCTGCGCATGCTGCGCGCCGCCCGCTTCCTCGCCGGCTACGGCCTGGTGCCCGACGGCGAGCTCATCGCCGCGGTGAAGGCCCTCGCGCCCCGCCTCGAGATCGTCGCCCCCGAGCGCCTGCGCCTCGAGCTGGACAAGCTCATGGTCGTCGAGGACCCCTCCGCCGGGCTGTGGTTCCTGGTGGACACCGGCCTGGCCCAGGAGTTCCTGCCCGAGCTGCCGGCGATGCGCCTCGAGCAGGACCCGATCCACCACCACAAGGACGTGCTCGCCCACACCATCGCGGTGGTGGCCAAGACCCGCCGCCTCGACCTCGAGGGCCGACCCAACAAGCGGGTGCGCCTCGCCGCGCTGCTCCACGACGTCGGCAAGCCCAAGACCCGCTCGTTCGCCAACGGCGGGGTGAGCTTCCACCACCACGAGGTGGTGGGCGCCCGCATGGCCCGCGAGCGGCTCACCGCGCTGCGCTACCCCAACGACGAGACCGACGACATCGTGCAGCTCGTCTACCTGCACCTGCGCTTCCACACCTACGCCATGGGCTGGACCGACGCCGCCGTGCGCCGCTTCGTGCGCGACGCCGGCGCCCTGCTGCCCGAGCTCATCGAGCTGACCCGCTGCGACTGCACCACCCGCAACCAGCGCAAAGCCGAGCGCCTGTCCCGCCGCATGGACGAGCTCGAAGAGCGCATCGCGGTGCTGCAAGAGCAAGAGGAACTGGCGGCGATGCGGCCCGACCTCGACGGCACCCAGGTGATGGCCCACCTCGGCGTCGAGCCGGGGCGCTGGGTCGGCGAGGCCCTCGACCACCTCCTGCAGCTGCGCCTCGACGAGGGCCCCCTCGGCGAGGAGGAGGCCTACCGCCGCCTCGACCAGTGGTGGGCGGCGCGCGAGGGCTGACGCCCCGAGTTCGCCGTCCGATGACGGGCGTCGAGATCCCCTGTGGCGGATCGGCGCCTGCGGCACCCTTTACGGGGTATCGACACGCGGGGAGAGGCAGTGACGACGGACGCGGCGGCACGGGAGTTCGACGCGTTCGTCGCTCGGGCGCAGGATCGCGTGCGCCGGGCACTGGTACCGCTGGCCGGCACGGATGCCGCTCGTCAGGCGACCACGGACGGCCTCGTCTACGTCTGGCAGCACTGGGACCGGGTGGCCGCCATGGAGAACCCTGCCGGCTACCTCTAAACCGTCGCTCGGAGTCGCCTGCGCTTCGACCGCCCGATCGGGGAATGCCTTCCCGACGACCTCGCCGGACCTGACGGTGAGCCCACGGTCGAGCCGGCACTGGTGGCACTGCTCGCCCGGCTGACGAAGCGGCAGCGGGTGGCCGTCTACCTGGTGCACGGGTGCCGGTGGCCGATGCCCGAGGTGGCCGAGCTGCTGGGGATCTCGGACTCGAGCGTTCGCAACCACGCCGACCGAGGTCTGAGGAAGCTCCGCCGACAGATGGAGGTGACCCCGTGAGTGACGATCCGCATGACCTGCTCGGTCGTTGGGCCCGGAACACCGACCCGGCCCGCGATCCGATCACCGGCGACGCCGTGCGCGCTCGCGCCGCTTCGCGGGTAGCTCCCGCGGCCGCAGCCGACCGGGGTCGCCGCGCCTGGGTGCTGGCCGCGGCGGGCACCTTGGTCGCGGTGGCGTTGGGTGCTGCGCTCCTCGCCCGCGCCGGTGGTGACGACGTCGTCGTCCAGACGGGTCCGAGCGCCGGTGGGCCGGCGCCCGGCGCCGCGACCGAGGGCGCCATCACGATCCAACTCGAGCCGGACGTCTGCTGCTTCATCGAGGGCTTCGAGGTGGGGCTGCGCTTTGAAGCGACCGACGGCGAGGTCATCGCTTCCACGCTCTGGTCGGACTTCGTCGCGGCGTCCGGCGACGACACGACCGACGCGTACTACGACTCGGTCCTCACCCAGGAGGTGCCGGCCGGTCCCGTGGTCGTGCGGGCGGAGGTGTCCATCGGTGCCGGTCCCCCACCGCTGCCCCCGGACCTCGAAGGCGACCTCCCCTGCTCGCTCGGGGTCGAGGTCGGACCCGGCGAGACGGTGGCGGTCGAGGTCGTCTTCCAAGAGGCCGACGAGTGCCTACGGCGCCTGACCGAGCCGACCACGACCACCAGCCAGGCTCCGACCACGACGATGCACCTCACCACCACCTCGGTGGCGCCGGCGACCCAGGGCCCGACGACCACCGCGCCGGCGGCGCGCTCCGTGGGCGTCGGCTACCACGTGGACGTCGACCTCGAGTGCCTCGCCTTCGAACTGTCGGGCATCTGGGTGCTCGTCGACGGGGACCCCCGCAGCTGGCAGCCCGCCGGTGAGCGCCACGAGGGCGGCACCTTCACCCTCGACTCACCGTCCACCGGGACCTTCGTCGGTGACGCCGCGGGAACGAAGACGGCCACCTTCCGCCTGCTCCCCGACGGCGAGGCGCCGAACTGCCTGCCGATGCCGCGCTGACACATCGTGACTTGTGATCGTACATACGTTCGACTACGTTGGAGAGTGAACAGATCGCAGCCCTGTTGAGCAGGCCGGCTGCCGCTTCCCCAAAGCCAATCTGAA
>OBLX010000013.1_pt1 | contig 135941 bp, 152 predicted proteins | sample 1519811 | NCBI WGS metagenome assembly OBLX01 (sample SAMEA3991476, study PRJEB22521) | metagenome | biome: anthropogenic terrestrial biome; feature: sewage plant; material: surface water | place: Sweden | collected 2012-09-26
ACCCGAACCGGTCGCGTCCACCCACCGGCAGCACGAAACCGCAACACCCTCTATTTCCTCCAATGAGGCTTCGAGGTGGCCGCTCCTCGGACGGGTGACCACCGTGCGTGGCGAAGGCGGTGAACCGTGTCGATGACGAGTTCCACACCCCCTTCGTCGCCCCGTTCGCCCCACCTCGTCGACTGGAATCGGGCGAGACGCCGCAGCCGACAGACCCCGACGGACCGAAGGGCGCCGACCCGGTCCCCGAGCAGGCGCCGGCGTGTCGTGCCATGCTCGCGCCGCCCTCGGCGCCGTGGATGGGAGTCCCCATGAAGGCCAGCGACCTGTTCCTGCGATGCCTCGAGGCGGAGGGGGTCGAGTACATCTTCGGCGTCCCCGGCGAGGAGAACGCCGACCTGATGATGTCGCTGCTCGATTCGCCCATCGAGTTCATCGTGTGCCGCCACGAGCAGGGCGCCGCCTACATGGCCGACATGTACGGCCGCATGACGGGCAAGGCCGGCGTGTGCCTCGGCACCCTCGGCCCCGGCGCCACCAACCTGATGACCGGCGTCGGCCAGGCCGACATGGACCACTCGCCGCTGGTGGCCATCACCGGCCAGGGTGCGGTCACCCGGCTCCACAAGGAGTCCCACCAGGCCATGGACGTCGTGGCCATGTTCGACCCCATCACCAAGTGGGCCGAGTCGGTCTACGACGCCCGCACCATCCCCGAGATCGTCCGGAAGGCCTTCAAGCTGGCCCAGGCCGAGAAGCCCGGCGCCACCCACATCGAGCTGCCCGAGGACGTGGCCAAGGAGGAGGTCGACGACGTCCCCATCGTCCCTGGTCTGAAGGTGCGACGGCCCATCGCCGACGACAAGTCCATCGATGCGGCGCTGGCCATGATCGCCGCCGCCGAGCGGCCGGTCCTGCTGATCGGCAACGGCTGTGCGCGCACCCGCGTCACCAAGCAACTCAACCGCTTCGTGGACGAGACGGGGATCTACGCGGCCATGACCTTCATGGCCAAGGGCGTCATCTCGGACCGCCACGACCAGAGCCTCTTCGCCGCCGGCCTCGGCATCCGCGACCACGTGCAGACCGTCTTCGAGCACGCCGACCTCGTCATCTCGGTGGGCAACGACATGGTCGAGTGGCACCCGGCGCGCTGGAACCCCCAGCACGACAAGCCCATCCTCCACATCGACTTCCAGCCCGCCGAGGTCGACGGCGCCTACCGGCCCGACGTCGAGGTGGTGGGCGACATCGCCGGCGCCATGTGGGAGATCAACGAGCGCCTCGGCGACGAGCATCGCAAGGCCGACGTCGCCGAGTTCGCCGAGGTGCGCCGCACCCTCGTGCACGAGCTCACCGTCGAGTACGCCGAGGACGACGGCTTCCCCATGAAGCCCCAGCGCATCCTGCACGACCTGCGCCAGGAGCTGGCCGACGACGACATCCTCATCAGCGACGTCGGCGCCCACAAGATGTGGACCGCCCGCCACTACCCCACCTACGAGCCCAACACCTGCATCATCTCCAACGGCTTCTGCTCGATGGCCGGGTCCCTCCCCGGATCGATCTCGGCGAAGATGGTCCACCCCGACCGCAACGTCGTCGCGGTGCAGGGCGACGGCGGCTTCATGATGAACGTGCAGGAGCTCGCCACCGCGGCCATGTACGACGTGCCCTGCGTGCAGGTGGTGTGGGAGGACGGCGAGTACGGCCTCATCAAGTGGAAGCAGACCATCGGCTTCGGCCAGAGCTCGCACACGAAGTTCGAGAACCCCGACTTCGTGAAGCTGGGTGAGGCCTTCGGCTGCTTCGTGCGCCGCATCGAGGCCGCCGACGACTTCCGGCCGGCGCTGCGCGAGGCCTTCGCCCAGACGGACCGCCCGTCGCTCATCATCGTCCCCGTCGACTACCGCGAGAACATGCTCCTCACCGAGCGCTGCGGCCAGATCCTCGCCCGCTGATGGACTCGCCCCTGCCCAGTTCTGGCGCCCGATCGACTGGCTCTGGCCCGCACATCAGGCGCCAGTTCGGGACCGGCGAGCGGTGGTGGCGATGAGCACGGTCGAGGTGCGGTCGCCGTACTCGGGGGAGGTGGTGGGCGAGGTCGAGCTGACGCCGGCCGACGTGGTTGACGCCACCCTGGAGCGTCAGGCGGCGATGGTCGCCGACCGGGACCGGTGGCTGCCGGCGCACCAGCGCATCGAGGTGCTGAAGGGCGCCGCCGCGCTCGTCGCTTCACGTCGGGAGGAGTTGGCCCGCCTCATCGCCTCGGAGGGCGGGAAGCCGCTCACCGACGCACTCGTCGAGGTCGACCGGGCCGCCAACGGCCTCGACCTGTGCGCCGAGGAGGTGGGCCACCATGCCGGCGAGGAGATCCCCATGGGGCTCACGCCGGCGTCGGTCGGGCGCCTCGCCTTCACCACCCGTGAGCCCATCGGCGCGGTCGTGGCGGTGAGCGCCTTCAACCACCCCCTCAACCTGATCGTGCACCAGACCGGCCCGGCCATCGCCGCCGGTTGTCCTGTCCTCGTGAAGCCCGCCGGCCCGACGCCGCTTTCGGCCCTGGCCCTCGGCGGCATCTACCGGGAGGCGGGCCTGCCCAACGACTGGTGCGTCATCGCCCCCTGTGACAACGACGTGGCCGAGCGGGCCGTCACCAGCGACCGCATCGGCTTCTTCAGCTTCATCGGGTCGGCCCGGGTGGGCTGGATGCTGCGCTCGAAGCTGGCGCCGGGGGTGCGGGCGGCCCTCGAGCACGGTGGCGTGGCCCCCCTCATCGTCGACGCCTCCGCCGACCTGGACAAGGCCGTCCCCGCCATCTTGAAGGGCGGCTACTACCACGCCGGCCAGGTGTGCGTGTCGGTGCAGCGGGTCTTCGCCGATGCTTCGGTGGCCGAGGAGCTGATCGAGCGGCTGGTGGCCGGCGTGGCCGACCTGGTGGTGGGCGACCCCCTCGACGCGGCGACGCAGGTCGGTCCCTTGATCCGCCAGGGCGAGGTCGACCGGGTGCACGAGTGGGTGCAGGCGGCCCGTGACTCGGGCGCGGTGGTGGCGGCCGGCGGCGAGCCCCTCGACCACCAGTGCTACGCGCCGACGCTGCTCGTCGACCCGCCCGCCGACGCCACGGTGATGACCGACGAGGTCTTCGGGCCGCTGGTCAACGTCACCCGCACCTCGGGGCTGGACGACGCCATCGCCCGGGCCAACTCGCTGCCGTGGGCCTTCCAGTCGGCGGTCCTGGCCCAGGACGTCGACGCCGCCCTGCGCGCCGCCACCCGTCTGAACGCTTCGTCGGTGATGGTGAACGACCACACCGCCTTCCGGGTCGACTGGATGCCCTTCGGCGGCCGCGGCCGCAGCGGCCTCGGCATGGGCGGCATGTCCCACACCGTCCACGAGCTCACCCGCCCCAAACTCATCGTCCTCCCCACCGGCTGACGGCGTGGCGCCGCGGGCGGGACGCGGGACGGGCGGAGGGCGGCTCCCCCAAACGCTTCGCCACCGTCCGCCAAGCCGCAGCACGGGCGAAAGGCCGCGAAGAACGGGCGCTGCTCCCGCCGAAGGCAACTCTGGCCGCTCGGCGCCACCCACCGTGACCGGTGCACGCCACCAGGCCCAGTTCCACCGAACTCGACGCAATGACCCTCGGAAAACGAGAGCTATTGCGTCGAGAACGACGTGCCCTCGAGAGTCGACCACGCATGGTGGCGAGGGGACGGTCGAGTGACCCCCGACTCGACGGCGGCACCCCTCCCTCGCGGCCGTTCGACCCGTCACACCGACGAGGCGCAGTGTCCGAACGCCCGCCGCCGCCGCCGGCCGTCAGCGGGCGACGTGCGCCGCCAGGGCCGCCACGAGGCCGGGGATGGTGTGCTCCGCGGCGACGACGTCGACGTGGAGGCCGTGGGCGCGTGCGGTGTCGGCGGTGATGGGGCCGATGCAGGCGACGAGGGGTGGGACGGGGTCGTCGCCCTTGATCTCGAGGTAGCGCTCGACGGTGGACGACGCCGTGAAGGTGATGACGTCGGCGGTGGCCGCCGCCTCGCGCTCGGCGGGGGTGGGCGCCGCCGTCACCGTGCGGTAGGCCTCGACCACGTCGACCTGCCATCCGGCGGCCCGCAGCCCCTCGGGCAGGACGTCGCGGGCCACCGCCGCCCGGGGCAACAACACCCGCCCCGGCCGACCCGCCGGCGGCGCCGGGAAGGCGGCGAGGAGCGACTCGGCCACGTACTCCTCGGGCAGGAGGTCGGCGACGATGTTGCGGGCGGCGAGGGCGCCGGCGGTGCCCGGGCCGATGGCCGCCACCGACGTGCCGCCGAGCGCCCGGGCGTCGCGCAGCTCGTCGAGGAAGCGGGTGGCGCCGTTCACCGAGGTGAGGACGACCCAGTCGTAGTCCCGCGCCGCCGCGGAGGCCGCCGCTGCCCGCAGCGCGGCCCCGCCGTCGGCGGGGTCGGTGATCTCGATGGCGGCGAGCTCGACCGTCGTGGCGCCGGCCCACTCCAGGGCCTTCACCAACGCCGAGGCCTGGTCACGGGCCCGGGTCACCACCACCCGCTTGCCGAACAGGGGGCGGGACTCGAACCACGAGAGGTCCTGCGCCGCCACCTCGCCGATGACGATGGTCGAGGGGGACGCGAGGGGCTGGTCGGCCAGGGTCCCGAGGGTGGCGCGGATGGTCCGCTGCTCGGGACGCGTGCCCCACTGCACCGACGCCGCCGGCGTGTCCGCCGACAGCCCGCCGGCCATCAGCCGATCGGCGATGGCCCGGATGCGCCCGACTCCCATGAGCACGACGACGGTGCCGCCCACCCGGGCGACGGCCTCCCAGTTCACCGACGACTCGGGCCGGGCCGGATCCTCGTGGCCGGTGACCACGGTGAACGACGTCGATGAGTGGCGCAGGGTGACGGGGATGCCGGCGTAGGCGGGCACGGCGATGGCCGACGTCACCCCGGGGACGACCTCGAAGGGCACGTCCGCCGCCAGCAGCGCCGCCGCCTCCTCGCCGCCCCGGGCGAAGACGAAGGGGTCTCCGCCCTTCAGGCGCACCACGGTCTGGCCCGCCCGCCCCCGCTCGACCAGCAGGGCGCTGATCTCGTCCTGCGGAGTCGACAACCCGCCGGGCACCTTGGCCACGCTGATGCGTTCGGCGCCGGCCGGCGCCAGGGCGAGGAGGCCGTCGAGCGAGAGTCGGTCGTAGATCACCACGTCGGCGGCAGCCAGCACCTCGGCCCCGCGCACCGTCAGGAGCCCGGGGTCACCGGGGCCGGCGCCGACGAGGTACACGGTCATGGCGCCAGTCCACCACGCCCGACACCCGATCGTGCACGTCTCCGACGAACTCGGAAGGCAAACACCGCCGCCAGCGGCTTCCCAGCCGGCGGCTTCAGGCTTCCCAGAACCGAAGGTGGGTCAGGACGACCGCGGGTCAGGCGAGGAGGGCGGCGCCGCCGTGGTCGTCGAGCAGGGCCCGGGCCAGGGCGTGACCGACCGCGGCGGCGTCGGACGAAGCGCCGGTGCGGGTCTCCCGCAGCACCACGTGGCCGTCGAGCGATGCCAGCAGGCCCTCCAGCACCAGCGAGCCGTCGTCGGCGACGGTGGCGTGGGCACCGGCGGGCAGGTCGCAGTCGCCGCCCAGCTCGGCCAGGAAGCCCCGCTCGGCGTCGACCGCGACGCGGCTCGAGCGGTGCTCGATGGCGGCGAGCGCCTCGAGCACCGCGGTGTCGCCGTCGCGGGCCTCGATGGCGAGGGCGCCCTGGCCCACCTGCGGCAGCATCACCGACGGCTCGAGCACCTCGGCGGCCCGGTCGGCGAGCCCCAGGCGCTCGAGGGCGGCGGCGGCCATGACGATGGCACCGAAGTCGGGGGCCTTGGCGAGGCGGGTGGCGATGTTGCCCCGCAGCCCCGTGAACGTGAGGTCGGGCCGCAGCCAGGCCAGCTGGGCCCGCCGGCGCACCGAACCCGTGGCCACGAGCGCGCCCGTGGGTAGGCCGGCGAGGGTGGAGCCGACGAGGGCGTCGCGAGGCTCGCCCCGCTCGGGGACGCAGGCCAGGACGAGGCCGGGCGCCTCCACCGAGGGCAGGTCCTTGGCCGAGTGCACCGCGAAGTCGGCGCGACCGTCGAGCACCGCGGCCTGGACCTCCTTCACGAAGACGCCCTTGCCCCCGATCTCCCAGATGGGACGGTCGAGCACGACGTCGCCGGAGGTCTCGACCACAACGGGCTCGACCTCGACGCCGGCCGGCGCCAGCAGGGACGAGAAGTGCTCGACCTGCCAGAGGGCGAGCGGGCTCCCCCGCGTGGCCGCCCGCAGCTCGACGCTGCCATCACCCACGGGCGCAGCCGCTCACGAGCCGAGCTGGAGGAAATGGCTGCCACATATGACTGCTATTTCCTCCAAAGAGGGCCGGCGGCACGCCCCAGCGCGGCGCCGCGGCACTCACAGGTCGAAGAGGGTACGCAGCGACTCGGCCAGGCGATCGCCACGGGGGGTGCCTGCCGCGTTCTTGAGGCGCACGGTGGGCTCGTGGAGCAGCTTGGCCAGGATGCCCCGGGTGAGGGCCTCGATGGCTTCGCGCTCACGCTCGTCGAGGCCTTCGAGCTTGGCCCGGTGGCGCTCGAGCTCCGCGAGGCGGATCTCCTCGGCCCGGTCACGCACCGCGGTGACCAGCGGGGCGACCTCGCGGGCGGTGCTCACCGCCAGATAGCGCTCGACCTCGTCGGTGACGATGCCGTCGACTGCGCTGACCTCACGCCGACGCTGCTCGATACCGGCCTCCGCGAAGACGCGCAGGTCGTCCATGTCCAGCAGCGTCACACCGTCGAGCTCACCGACGGCCGGGTCGATGTCGCGGGGCACGGCGATGTCCACGATGAGCAGCGGTCGACCGTCGCGCCGGGAGAGGGCCGGGGCGAAGTCGGCCTCTTCGAACATGATCGAGGAGGCACCCGTCGAGGTCAGCAGCACATCCACGTCGGCCAGCACCGAAGGCACGTCATCGACGTGCACCGCGCGACCCCCGACGCTGGCGGCCACCTCCTGAGCCTTGGACCAGGTGCGGTTCGCCACGAGGAGCTGAGGCGGGTCGTCCGTGTCGGCCTCGGCCAGCGAGGCCACCATGCCTCGGCCCATGTCGCCCGCGCCGAGCACGAGGATGCCCTTGCCGCCGAGGGTGCCGAGGCGGTCGGTGGCCATGGCCACCGCAGCCTGCGCCACCGAGGTGATGTGACGGGCGATGGCGGTCTCGGTGCGGGCCCGCTTGCCCACCTCGAGGGCGTGACGGAACAACATGTTGAGCGACGGGCCGGCGGCCTGCTCGCTCTGGGCCAGCTCCCACGCCGACTTCACCTGGCCGAGGATCTCGCTCTCGCCGAGGACGGCCGAGTCGAGGCCGGCGGCGACCCCGAAGAGGTGCTCGACGGCCTCGTCGTCGTAGTGGGTGTAGAGGTGGTCGCTGAAGGCCTCGGGCGGCAGGTAGGCCATCTCGGACAGGAAGTTGCGGATGTCCTGGTACGCAGGGTGGAAGCGCTCGACGACCGCGTAGACCTCGGTGCGGTTGCAGGTCGAGAGCAGCACCGCCTCGCCGATCTCGTCGCGCGAGCAGAGGTCGTGCAGCGCCTTGGGCAGGCGCGCGTCGCTGACCGTCATGCGCTCCAACAGGTCCAGGGGGACCGTGCGGTGGTTCAGCCCGACTACGACGACAGACACGCCTGCAGGCGCTCCTTGGCTTCGGCGACACGACCCTCGCGGATCAGCTCCAGCATTCCCGAGTCGAGCGCCTCTTGCCAGTCGAGGCCCTCCGTCGAGCGCCCCTCGGCCCGAATCGACTCCCGGGCGTCAGCGAGCACGTCGATCAGTGTGTCGTACTCGGCGCCGAACTCCGACTCGAAGCGCCGCCGCAGCCACGTCGCCAGCGCGGGGCTGTGGCCCCCCGTGGAGAAGGTGACGAGCAAGTGGCCCCGGCGAACCCGCGACGGCAGTGTGAACGTGCAGTTGCCCGGGTCGTCGGCGCTGTTGACGAGGACCCCGGCGCGTTGGGCGTCAAGGAAGACCTGGTGGTTGGTCGCGGCGACGTCGGTGGCGGTGATGACGAGCATTCGACCATCGAGGTCGCCGATCCGGTAGGGACGTTGGTCCCAACTGAGGCGGGCGCCACCCTCGGGCGCCGCGACCTCCGCCGCCACCATCTCGGCCAGCAGCTCGCCCAGCGCCGGCGCGACCACGTGGACGAGGGCCTCGCACTCGAGCAGGCCGGCGACCTTGTCGGCCGCCACCCGGCCGCCGCCCACCACGAGGCACCGGCGATCCGCCACCCGCAGGTTGACGGGGTAGAGGGGCTCGTCGACCGGCACGCGCGGATCTACCCGTCGCCGACGGCGCGCTTGTCGGCGGAGGGGTCCGCTCGGCGCTGCTGGTAGAAGCTCAGGATCTGCAGCTCGACGGCGAGATCGACCTTGCGCAGCGACATGCCGTCGGGCACCGTCACGATGGCGGGGGCGAAGTTCAGGATCGAGCTCACGCCGGCGGCCACCATGCGGTCGGCCACATCCTGGGCCGCCACCGCCGGAGTGGCGATGATGCCGATGGCGGCCTTGTGCTCGGCGACGATGGCGGGCAGGTCGTCGATGTGGCGCACCTCGATGCCACCGATGTTCTTGCCCACCTTCCTGGCATCCGCGTCCACCAGCGCCGCCACCGGGAAGCCCCGGTCACCGAAGCCGCCATAGTTGGCGAGGGCGCGTCCCAGGTTGCCGACGCCGGCGATGACGACGGGCCAATCGTGGGTGAGGCCCAACTCGCGGCTCATCTGGAACAGCAGGTACTCGACGTCGTAGCCCACGCCCCGCGTGCCGTAGGAGCCGAGATAGGAGAGGTCCTTGCGCACCTGTGCGGCGTTGACACCTGCGAGCTCGGCCAGGCGCTCCGAGGAGATGGTCGTGATCTTGTCCTCGGCGAGGCCCAGCAGCGTGCGCACGTAGACCGGCAGGCGGGCGACCGTGGCCTCGGGGATGTGGCGCGCCGACCCCTTCTTCGGCCGAGACGCGCGACCCTCCATGGCGGCCGACGGTACCGCGCTCGTGCGTTCGTTCACAAAGCCCCGGAGCGGGGCTCGGACCGCCCTACTTCAGGGTGCGGCGGAGAACCTTGCCCGACACGTTCTGGGGAAGTTCGTCGACGAACATCACCTTGGAAGGGCACTTGTAACGGGCGAGCTGCTCGGCACACCAGGCGATGAGGTCGTCCTCCTCCACGGCGAAGCCGTCGGCCACCACGACGAAGGCCTTGATGGCCTCGCCCGAGTGAGGGTGGGCCACGCCGACGACGGCAGCAGCATCGACCGCAGGGTGCTCGACGAGGACCTCCTCGACCTCTGCGGGGTACACGTTGAATCCCGACACGATGATGAGGTCCTTGACCCGGTCGACCAGGAAGAGGTAGCCGTCGTCGTTGACGACGGCGAGGTCGCCGGTGCGCAGCCAACCATCCGGCGTGAGTGCCGCTGCGGTGGCCTCGGGGTCGTTCCAGTAGCCGTGGAAGACGTTGGGGCCGCGGACCCACACCTCACCCTCGTCGCCGATGAGGACGTCGTCCTCATCGAGGCCGACGAGGCGCATCTCGACGCCGCGGATCGGTCGGCCGATCGATCCGAGGGGGGCATCCGGCAGCCCGTTGGCGGTGGCCACCACGGGGGACGTCTCGGTGAGGCCGTAGCCCTCGACGAGGCGCAGCCCGAAGCGCTCCTGGAGCCGGCGGGGCACCTCGTCGGGCAGCTTCGCGGCGCCGGAGGTGGCGAGGCGCACCGAGGCGAAGGCGGCCGGATCGGCATCGGGTTGATCGGCCAGCGCGGCCCACATCGTCGGGGGCCCCGAGACGAGGGTGGCGCCGTGGCGCTGGATGGCCTCGAGGGCCGAGGACGGGTCGAAGCGCTCGATGAGCAAGACGGATCCGCCGGCGTGGATGGCGCCGCCGAGAACCACGTTCAGGCCGAAGATGTGGAACAGGGGGATGACCCCGAGGCTGACGTCGCCGGCCTCCTGGGCCCGGCCGGGGCTGGCCTGCACCTGCTCGAGGTTGGCCAGGAGGTTGCCATGGGTGAGCATGGCGGCCTTCGGCGAGCCCGCGGTGCCGCTCGTGAACATCAACACGGCGAGGTCGTCGGCGTCCCGCTCGACGAGGGGGACCCGATCCGCGCCGAGGACCTGGTCGAAGGTGGCGGACTCGCCCACGCCGGCGCCGGCGGGCCCGACGACGTACTCGAGGGCGGGAGTGGCAGCGCGGTCGACCGATGCGAATGCGTTGCGACCCGAGGGGCCGACCACGAGGGCTCGGGCGCCGATGGCGGCGAGCTCGCGCTCGATCTCGCGGTGGGGGCTCGCGGGGTTGAGGGGCACGGCCACGAGGCCGGCACCGAGGGTGGCCAGGTAGGAGACCACGAAGTACCAGTTGTTCGCGCACAGCAGCGCCACCCGGTCGCCCGGCTCGAGCCCGAGGCCGATGAGCCCGCCACGGAAGCCGGCGACCTGCTCGCGCAGCTGGCCATAGGTGGTCTGCTCGCCCCGGCTGATCAGCGCGACGGCGTCGGCGGGGTGCGACTCGATCAGGCTTGCCAGGTTCACGCCCTCAGTCCACCAGATTCCGCTGCCGATAGCACTTCCATGGCGATGTCGATGGCGATCGAGACCCACGACCTCACGCGCGCCTTTCCGAGCGGCCGTGCGGTCGACTGCCTCACCTTCGACGTGCGACCTGGCGAGGTCCTGGCCCTGCTCGGCCCCAACGGTGCGGGCAAGACCACCACCATCCGCATGCTCAACGGCGTGCTGCGCCCGGACGGAGGGACGTCCCGGGTACTCGGCATGGACCCCGCCGCCGAGGGCGACGCCGTGCGCCGCCGGACCGGGGTCCTCACCGAGAACGCCGGGTTGGACGAGCGTCTCACCGCTCGCGAGAACCTGGCCTTCGCCGCCCGCATCCGGGGCCTCCCCACCGCGGCGGCCGCCGAGCGGGCGGGTTTGCTGCTCGAGCGTTTCGGCATGAGCGACGAAGCCGACCGCCAGATCGCCGGCTTCTCGACCGGGCAGCGCAAGCGCGTCGCTCTCGCCCGAGCCCTCCTCCACGACCCCGAGGTCCTCTTCCTCGACGAGCCCACCTCGGGGCTCGACCCCGCCGCCACCCGCGACGTGGTCGCCCACATCGGGGCGCTGGCCACCGAGCACGGCCGCACGGTGATCCTGTGCACCCACTTCCTCGGCGAGGCGGGCAAGCTCGCCGACCGCATGGCGGTGCTGCACCACGGCCGCCTCGAGGCCTTCGGAGCTCCCGAGGTGATCGCCGCCGACCTGTGGAGCGGCCTCTACGCCGACCTCGATCTCGGCGGTCCGGCCGGCACCGAGACGCTTGCCCGCGTCAAGCGCGTCGACGGCGTCCACGAGGTGACCGCCGCCGACATCGGGGCTTGCCTCCTCGTACGCGACCGCGAGGTGCTGCCCGAGGTCGTGGCCGCCCTCGTCCACGCCGACGTGCGGGTCTACGGCGCAACGCCCCGGCCCCCCACCCTCGAGGACGTCTACTTCGAGCTCGAGGCCCGCCGTGAGGCCGGCGAGGCCGCTCCCGAGAGGGCCGCGTGACCTCCACGACCGCCGAAATGGCGCCGGCCCCCCGCCCGATGACCGCGCCGGCACTCGTGGCCGACCGCCCCGTCGGCGACCGCCGCGCCCGCTTCGACGCCATGCGGGCGGTCGTGGCCAAGGACCTCACCGCGGTGAAGCGCTCGAAGGCCGTCGTCCTGCCCATGCTCTTCGTGCCCGTCCTGTTGCTGATCGTGCTGCCGCTGATCATCGGGCTGATCGCCTCGCACTCCCAGGCGGTCGAGGTGAGCGACTTCCTCACCCGCTTGCCCGCCGGCGTGGCCGACCCCATCACCTCCCTCCCCCAGGAGGAGCAGATGGTGGTGCTGGTCAACGGCTACCTGCTGGCGCCGCTGTTCCTCATCGTGCCGCTGATGATCTCCGCCGTGCTGGCCGCCGACGCCTTCGCCGGCGAGAAGGAACGCAAGACCCTCGAGTCGCTGCTGCACCTGCCCCTGCCCGACCGGGACCTCTTCCTGGCCAAGCTCGCCAGCGCCTTCATCCCCGCCCTGGCGGTGTCGTGGATCGGGTTCCTGTGCTTCGCCACGGTCGCCAACACGGTGGCGTGGCCGGTCATGCACCGGCTGTTCCTGCCCACCCAGCTGTGGATGGTGATGATCCTGTGGGTGGCGCCGGCGGTGGCCGCCCTCGGTCTCGGCGTGATGGTGCGGGTGTCGGCCCGGGCCCGGACGGCGCAGGAGGCCAACCAGCTCGGCGGCGCCGTGATCCTCCCCCTCATCTTCCTGGCCATGGGTCAGGCCACCGGCCTCCTCCTGGTCGACCTGGCCGTGGCCCTCGGCATCGGCGCCGTCCTCTGGGTGCTGGCCGTCTGGCTCATCGCCCGCGGCGCCAAGAAGTTCACCCGCGACTCCCTCGCCGCCAAGGTCTGACCGCTCAGATCTCGTTCCAGTGGCGGGCGTCGACGTACCGGCCGAGTTGGCCGGGGTTGGTGGTGGCGATGACGACGTCTTCACCGAGGTGTCGGGCCTGGGCGGCGAGGATCACGTCGCCGTCGAGGGCGTGGTGGTGGGCGGTCGGCCGGCCCGCGTTGCGAGCATCGGCCCAGAGTTGCGCTGCGGCGCGCAGATGCGCCGTGGTCAGCGGCTCGTAGTGCAGGTCGGCGGCGAGCTCATCGAGGCGACGGCGTGATCGATCGAGGCCCGCTCGCACCAACTCCCGGCGGACCTCGTAGTCGGCGATCTCGGGGACGACGAGGTCATCCCCCCGCTCCTCGACCGAGGTCGCCCACGCGCGTACCTCCTCGTTGATCCTGCCCCCGCGAGGGTTGCAGAGCAGACCGAGCGGCCCCGAGTCCAGGACGACCAGCACTCAGAACGGCCGACCTTCGGCGCGCCGGGTGGCCGCCAAGGCCTCCATGAGAATCGCCGACGACTCGCGCTGTTCCTCGGGATCGCCCATCGCCGCCACCCGCTCGAGACCAGCCAGCGCACGGGCGCGGCGGCGAGCGGACCACGCCTCGGGCGTCTGAGGTTGATAACGCTCGGCCCGGGAGAACCGCTGCGCGCGCACCGAGCCCTTCCGACCGGTCGTCGAGAACCCCAGCGACTCCATCTTCAGGCGCACGGCCACCCCCACGGCCTGACGGAACCGCTGGCCGTGGGGTCCGTCCAGGACAACGGCGATGACCGGATCGGCCTCGATGGGCTCGATCGCCCCCTGGAGCGCCGGGAGATCGAAGCGGGTCGCGCTGGTCATGTCGTGGACGACCTGATGGTCGTTCAGGACCGTGAAGACACGGTCGAGGGCCTCCGCGTCCCGATCGACCACGTCCCGGTACTTGGCCGCGTGGGGGTCGGCGAGGAAGGTCTCCACGGTGATCGTGCGCGGGTTCGGCCGCACGCCGGTGTCCATGACCGCCGAATCTAGACCGTCAGATCCTGCGGGTCTATGCCCTTGTGGGCGCGCTGGAATCAGCGGGCGAGGAAGAAGAGCTGGAGCGTCGTGGCGCCCAGGATCAGCAGCAGGAGCAGGCCGATGGCGATGGTGGTGCCCTTCCTCATCGGGGCGCGCCTTTCATCGAGTGGTGGGGTCGGAGAGGGTCACCGGCGTGGAGACGCCGGCGGAACGAGCGACGTCGTCACCCTCGAGGGGCTCGAGGGTGAGCTCGTCACCCTCGGCCAACCCCAGGGTGGCGGCGGCGGAGTGGCCGTTGACCGCGAGGGCGAGCAGGCCGTAGGAGTCGACCAGCAGACCGACGTCGCCGGGGCCGAGCTCGGCGTAGGCGGTGCCGAGGCGGGCGGACCGGGTGGTGTCGCCGAAGCGCAGGCGGACCCGGTCGCCGAAGGCGGCGAGCTCGTCGGGGTCGACGTTGAGCTGGGCGTTGCCGAAGCGGTCCACCCACAGCACCTGGGCCATCACGACGCCGTCCTCCTCCCGGCTGAGGGGGAGGACGCCGGGCTGGAGCAGGCCGGGCTCGACGCGCTCGCCGAGCTCGGCGAGGTCGACGCCCTGGCAGAGCTGGGCCGCCACCGGGGCGAAGATGTCCCGGCCGGCGAAGGTGGCGCCGGCCGCCGGCAGGTGGAAGTCGGTGTTGGTGAGCTCGACGGCCCGGGTGGCACCGCCGACCATGGCCACCGCCGGTGCCAACAGGCCGTTGTCGGGGCCCACCAGCACGGACACGCCGTCGCCCACCTCGACCGCAACGGCGCGGCGATCGCCGCCCACCCCGGGGTCGACCACGGCGAGGACGACGCCCGGACACAGGTACTGGGCGCTGCGCGCCAGCAGGAGGCCGGCGGCCCGCACGTCGTGGGGGGCGATGTCGTGGGTGAGGTCGACCACGGCGGCCTCGGGCGTGATCGAGCGGATCACCGAGTGGACGACGCCCACGAACTCGTCGGCGTGCCCGTAGTCGGAGAGGAAGGTGATGGTGTCGTAGCGCAGCGGCATCGCGGCCCCGACGCTATCGGTCGGCCGTTCCGGTCGACTCCTCGGCCGGCGCGTCACCCACGTCGTGCAGTCGTTGTCAGCCTCCCGGCTCGAGCCCAGTGTGAGGCCAGGCGGGTCAGGGCCGGGGCTCGTCGTGTCGAATGGCAAAGGCGCAAACAACGAGGGCGGGCCCCCTCTCCTACGAGCCGTGCTTGCCCGATCACGCCGGCGGTCGAACACACGACGGGCCGCAGTGCAGCAGAGGCCTCCGATCTCACGCTCCGTGGCCAACTGGCCCGTCAACTGCTGAGGTGGAGGAAATGGCAGTCACCGGTGACTGCCATTTCCTCCAGTGCGGCCGTGAACGGCTTCGACCACCACCATTCGGCCACTCACCGTGCCGCGCCGGGCAACGCCGCCTTCAAGAGCGCCTTTCGGTCTGACGGAACACCACCTGACCGTCGGCGAGCGCCTCCAGCCACCCCACCGCCTCAGCCGGTGTGGGCAGGTCCGCGCACTCGTCGCGCAATCGCTCGGCCGCGGCCCGGCCGTCCGGGTCATCCAGCGCCCGCGCGACCGCGGCACCGATTTCGGCCGGGGTGGCCGTCACCGCATCGAGCACGAGCCCCACGCCCAGCGCCTCGACCCGTGCGGCGTCGGAGGGCTGGTCGGCACCGAGGGGCAGCGCCACCACGGGGACGCCGTGGGCGAGGGCGCCGAGGACCCCGCCCGAGCCGCCGTGGGTGACGGCCACCGCGGCGTGGGGCAGGACCGCCCACTGCGGGACGTAGCGCTCGACCCGCACGTTCCCGGGCTGCGGGCCGAGCTCGGCGGGGTCGAGCTCGCGGCCGACGGTGACGAGCAGGTCGACCGGTAGATCCCGCACCCCCGCCACCACCCGGGCGTAGAGGTCCCCCGCCTCCTGGTTGAAGGCCGTCCCGAGGCTGGCGTAGACGAGCCGGCGCCCGGTGTCCGGCAGACCCCAACCGCTCGACCGGCGGTGAGGTTCGGGATCGGCGGGCCGGATCGACCGCGCCAGCGCTGGAAGCGGGACCGCGGGGTCGCGGAACGAGGGGGGCGCCGGCACGAGGACCAACTGGCCGTCCAGCAGGGCGAGGTCAAGGTCAGGTGGGAGGCCGCGTTCGGCCCGCAGTGAGGCCAGGACGTCGGTGAGGAGCTTCCGGCGCACGAAGGTGCCGGCCGGCATGGACACCGTCACGGCGTAGGGCACGCCCGAGCCCTCGGCCGCCACCATGGCGCCGAAGTCCACCTCGTCGCAGAGCACGACGTCGGGCGCCCACCGCCCGATCAGGTCGAGCAGCGCACCGGCCCGGTCCCGGGCCACGACGCCGGCGAAGCCCTCGACCAGCACCCGGTCCTCGGCGGCCGGGTCGATGGGACGCAACGGGCGACGGACGGGCACCGGGTCGAGGGCCGGATCACCCGTGGCGAAAGCCGGGAGTCCCGCCTCCTCGACCATCGCCGCCAGCGCCCACCGAGGCGCGACGGCGACCTCGTGGCCGGCCGCCGCCGCGGCGTGCGCCACGGGCAGCATGGGGGCCAGGTGGCCGTAGCCGCCGGCGAAGGTGACGAGGAGCCGCACGCGGGCGGGCCCCGCCGGCCGTCAGCCCGCTTCGGTGTAGCGGGCAGCGATGAAGTCGTCGATGTCGTTCTCCTTGATCCGGTAGGACTTGCCCACCCGGATCGCGGCGAGGTCCCCCGCCTTGATCAGCCGGTAGACGGTCATCGTCGAGACTCTCATGAGGGACGCCACCTCGGCCACGGTGAGCAGCCGCGGGAGCGCGTTTGGCTGTGCCAAGGGCTCTACCCCTTCTCCGCTTGCAGCGCACGCTAGCGGAGCGTTGCTGGTGGGGAAAGTGGGGCTGGTGTGGCCCGGCGTCACGGCCGAGATCAGGCCCGACCGAGCTCCCGGGAGCGCTCGGTGGCGGCGACCACCGCGTCGACCATGGCCCGGCGCACCTCGTTGGCGTCGAGCACGGCCAGGCCCGCCGCCGTCGTGCCGTTGGGCGACGTGACCGCGATGCGCAGGTCCGTCGGGCCGTGTTCGGTCTCGCTCAACAGCCGGGAGGCACCGAGGAGGGTCTGGTTGACGAGCGCTTCGGTGACGTCCTCGGGGAGGCCGACGGCGGCGCCGGCCTCCATCAGGGCCTCGGCCACGAGGAAGACGTAGGCGGGGCCGGAGCCGGACAGCCCCGTCACCGCGTCGAGCTGCTCCTCGGGCACCCGCACGGCGATGCCGACCGACGACAAGATGGCGTCGGCCCAGTCGAGGTCGGCGTCGGTGGCCGCCGTGCCGCCGGCGATGGCCGCGGCGCCGGCACCCACGGTGGCGGGGGTGTTGGGCATGGCCCGCACCACGGCCGTTCCCGCCGGCAGGGCACCCTCGAGCCTGGCGATGGTGACCCCGGCGGCGATGGACAGCACTCGGGCGGGTGCGTGCAGCTCGGCACAAGCGGCCACCACGTCCTGGGGCTTGACCGCGAGCACCACGCCCTCGGCGTCCACGGCGGCGTCGACCACCACGAGGCCGGGGAGGTGCTCGACCAGCTCGGCCCGGCGCTCGGGCAGGCGCTCGACCACGGCCAGCTCGTCGGCGGCGGCCCAGCCGGCGGCGACGAGGCCCGCCACCAGCGCCTCGCCCATCTTCCCGCCCCCGACCACCAGCAGCTTCGCCGTCATGGCCGGCGACGTTACCCGTGCGCCTCCCCGCCGAGCCGAACCGACGCCCGACCCGCGACAGTTGAGCCGCATGGCCTATCCAGGTGGATGGTCGGGATGTCGATGACTTCTCCGCAGCGTCGGAAAGGACGTTGCGGCGTGCGTTGAAGCTCGGCACCTATCTGGTCGCCTGTGCCGAGTGGAGCGAATGGCGAACCCACCGCCTCCAGCACCAGCACCAAGGAGGTCGACCCCATGCTCCACCGATCGCAGGGCACCGAACCCCGGCGGCGGGCCCCACGAGCACACGCCGCCCGGCTGATCGCCGTGCTCACCGTTGTCGGCGTCCTCTGCGCCGGCGCGAGCGTGCAGACCGTCCCGGTGGCGTCGGCGGCGACGACCCCCTATGACCCCGCCACCGACATCTACTCGATGGCGTCGACCGCGGCGATCATGGGCGCGCCGGCGTGGTGGAACGCCGGCTACACGGGCCGCGGTGTCGATGTCGCGGTGATCGACACCGGCGTGTCGCCGGTGCCCGGCCTCGACGGCACCGACAAGATCGTCAACGGCCCCGACCTGTCGTTCGAGTCGCAGGCGCCGGGCCTCACCTACCTCGACACCAATGGCCACGGCACCTTCATGGCCGGCTTGATCGCCGGCCGCGACGCCGCCCTCACCACCCCCTACGCCCACGCTCCGGCGTCGGCCTACCGCGGCATCGCCCCCGACGCCCGCATCGTCAACATGAAGGTCGGCGTGGCCGACGGCGGCGTCGACGTCACCCAGGTCATCGCCGCCATCAACTGGGTCGTCCAGCACAAGAACGACAACGGGCTCAACATCCGGGTCATCAACCTCTCCTACGGCACCAACACCACGCAGGTCTACTCCATCGATCCCCTCGCCTACGCCGTCGAACAGGCCTGGAAGAGGGGCATCGTCGTGGTCGCGGCGGCAGGGAACACCGGCTACCAGAGGAAGAAGAACGCCCCCGGTCTGGCCAACCCGGCCTACAACCCGTACGTCATCGGGGTGGGCGGCTACGACCACCTGGGCACCGCGTCGTTCTCCGACGATGCCATGGGTCCCTACTCGGCGAGCTCCGCCGGCTGCGGGTCGAGGTGCAAGAACCCGGACTTCGTGGCGGTCGGGTCACATGTGCAGGGGCTGCGGGTCCCCGGCGGGTACCTCGACGAGACCCACCCGGAGGGACGCCGTGGGGACCGCTACTTCCGTGGTAGCGGCACCTCGCAGGCCGCCGCCATCACCTCCGGTGCGATCGCCCTCATCCTCCAGAAATACCCGAACCTGACCCCCGACCAGGTCAAGCGCTTCATCACCACCAACGCCAAGAAGGTCCCCGGCGCGGACTCGCAAGCCCAGGGTGCGGGGGAGATCAACCTCACCCAGCTCGCGACGAAGACGCCTGGCACTTATCGCCAGAGCTTCGTCAACGGGACCGGCACTGGCTCCATCGATGCGTCCCGTGGCTCCGATCGCGTCTCGTCCGACGGCACCAACCCGATCTCGGGCGAACAGGACATCTTCGGGGTCCCCTTCAACGCGGCCGCCGTCGCCGCCGCCGCCGCCGCCGGCACCTCGTGGGTCAACGGCACCTGGAACGGGCGCAGCTGGTCCGGCGACGCCTGGTCCGGGCGCAGCTGGTCCGGCCGGAGCTGGTCCGGCAACGACTGGGCCGGTCGCAGCTGGTCCGGTCGCAGCTGGTCCGGTCGCAGCTGGTCGACCGGCACCTGGACCAGCGGCAGCTGGACGGGGGGCTCCTGGTCCGGCGCCTCTTGGTCCGGCGCAACCTGGTCGGGCGGCTCCTGGGACTGACCACACCCCCGCGCGCTCGCCACCGAGCCGGGGCCACCGCTCATGCGGTGGCCTCGGCGACCGAAGGAAGCCAATACGGCCATCTCGATCACGAACCGAGTGCGATGACCACCCCGAACCGACAGCCTCTGCGGCGCTTCAGACACCACAGCGCCCCCGGCTTGGTGGTCGCGCTCACCGCCGTGCTCGTCCTCGCCGCAATGGCCGCCGGCACGTGGTTGTGGGGGCTGCCTGCGAACGGCGGGCAATCGACCGGTGCGATGGCGCTGCTTCTCATCACCGCGGGCTTCGCCGCCACCGAGGTCTTCGTGGTGCACATCCATGTGCGGCGGGACGCGCATTCCTTCTCGCTGAGCGAGGTCCCCCTGGTGGTCGGCCTGTTCCTGGTGAGCCCGCACCTGCTCCTGCTCGGCGCTTTGGCCGGGTCAGGTCTTGCGCTCGCCCTCCACCGCCGCCAGTCGATCCTGAAGCTCGTGTTCAACCTCGCCCGGCTCACCCTCGAGGTCGCCGCGGCCGTCGCGATCTTCGCCACAGCAGACCTGGTCACCGGCATCCCCGGACCCAAGGGGGCCGTGGTGGCGTTCATCGCCACCATCGTGGCCCTCTTCATCAGCGCCGTGCTGGTTTCCCTGGCCATCGCCGCCTCTGAACGGTCCTGGCAGGGCGTCCGCTTCTGGGACACGTTGCCCATCAGCATGCTCGGCACCGTCACGGCCACAGCGTTGGGGCTGATCACCGTGGTGATGATCGACGCGGCCCCCGGGATCGTGTGGCTCCTGTTCTTCCCGGTCGCCGGATGCTATGGCCTGTACTCCGCGTGGACGAAGCAGACCCGCCGAACCGAAAGCCTGCAATTCCTCTACCGCACCGCACAACTGCTCCAGGAGCACGCCTCGGTCGACGAGGCGGCCGTCACCCTGCTCGCCGAGACGCGAACGGTCCTGCGGGCGAGGACCGTGGAGTTGGTCTACCAGACGGTCGACGGCGGCCAAGGGGTTCGGGCCACGTTCGCCGCCGAAGGTGAGGGCACCCTCGGGTCCGCGACCGATGCCGAGGTGCACGAGCTCCTGGGGTTGCTCGGTGGCGCCGACGACGCCCAGCTGGTGGAGAATGACGGTGACCACCCCGAGGTCGGCCACCTCGGACACCGGCGGGGCGTGTCGATCCTCGCCCCGCTTCTGGCTGGCGGCCAGACCGTGGGGGTGCTCCTCGTGGGCCCGTCCCTCGGCGACGTCACCCGGTTCGGTGAGGAGGAGCGGCAGCTGGTGGACACCACCGCCCGCGCCCTGAGCGCCGCGTTCGAGAACGGCTCGCTCGAGCGGTCCCTACAGCAGATGAAGACGATCGAGCAGGAGCTCAAGCACCTCGCGCTCCACGACCCGCTCACCCACCTGCCGAACCGCACACGGTTCGTCGAGCGGGTCTCCGCCGTCGCGTCCATGGAGGCCGAAGTCGCGGAGCCGTTCGCCCTTCTGTTCATCGACCTCGACGACTTCAAGTTCGTGAACGACTCGTTGGGCCACGACATCGGCGACGAGCTGTTGGTCAACGTCGGTCGCCAGATCACCGGATGCCTTCGGCCCGATGACCTGGCGGCGCGGCTGGGAGGCGACGAGTTCGCGGTCCTGCTGGAGTCGCTCACCGGGCCTTCCGAGGCCAAAGAATTGGCCTCCAAGATCCTCGAAGCCCTCAATGAGCCGGTCCGGCTCGGTGGCCACACCCTCAGTGCGGCGGCCAGCATCGGTGTCGCCATGGGCGCGCCGGGCGCGGAAGTGAGTGAGATCCTCAAGGGCGCCGACGTCGCCATGTACGAGGCGAAGGCCGCGGGCAAAGGTCAGGTCGTCTGCCTGCAGGACGACGCCACTCAGATGTCGAGCTACGAGCTCCTCCGGGGCATCGAGGAGGCGGGAGGGCTCGGCGAGCTCTCGGTCGACTACCAGCCAGTCGTGCGGCTGGCCGACGGCGGCCTGGACTCGCTCGAGGCGTTCATAAGGTGGGACCACCGCACACTCGGACGCGTGCCGCCCGCCGGCTTCGTCCGGTTGGCGGAGAGCAACCGTGGTATCGACGACATCACCAGGCTCGTCCTACGCGATGCGTGCAGCCACCTGCAGCGACATACCCCCGGGGCCCTGCCTGCGATGAGCATCAACCTGTCCCAGCGGGGTCTGCGGATCCCCGATTTCGTCGATGACGCCCGACGGGTCTTCGACGAGACCGGCGTCGATCCGGGACGGCTCTTGTGCGAGATCAGCGAGTCGATCCTCCTTGAGGGCGACGCCATCGTGAGCATCCGCGCACTCCAGGAACTCGGTGTCCGCCTCTCGATCCACGACTTCGGCACCCAGTCGTGCTCGATCCAACGACTCCGCGAGTTCGGCGTCGACCAGATCAAGATCGCCCACGAGTTCATCGGCGCCGTCGACCGGGAACCTCGAGATCTCGAGGTCGTGAAGGGGATCGTCGCGCTGGGCGAAGCGCTCCTGCTCGAGGTCGTGGCCAAGGGGGTCGAGCGGGCGACCCAGGCGGCGGCGCTCCGAGCAGCCGGCTGCCACGCCGTGCAGGGCTATCTCGTCGCCCGCCCGATGCCTGGGCGAGAGCTCGACGGGTATCTCGCTGGCGTCGGAGCGAAGATCGGGACCGCCGAGCAGAGTGACCGCCACATCGTGGGAACGACATCGTGACCGCCCTCGTCACGATGCTCCCGGCCGGCTCAGGTGGCTGGGTCAGACGCTAATGCGGGGTGAGCCGAGCGGTCGACCCGTAGCTGCGCCACCAGGGTGGCGGCGGCAAGAGCACCGCCGACCACGAAGACCGCACCGGGCAGCAGGGTGCTGAGGGCGAGGCCGGCGGCGAGGGGCCCGGCCACCTGGCCGGCGCGCGCCGCGCCCACCCAGACGGCCACGACCGCACCCCGGCTGGCGGCCGGCGCCGAGCCGGCCACGAAGTCCTGGTACGTGGGGATGGAGAGGCCCTCGCCCAAGCCGTAGAAGAGCCCACCCAGGAGCACGACGATGAGGCTGGGGGCGAGGCCGATGGTCACGAAGGCGACGGTGAAGCACACCGAGCCGACCAGCACGAGGGCCCGGCCGCCGTAGCCCGCCCGCAGGCGCCCGACCACCAGCGCCGCCGCGGTCGAACTGAGGGCCGGCGCCGCCAGCACCAGGCCACGGGCGCCGGCCGAGAGCCCGAAGCGGTTCTCGAGCAGCACGGGCAGCACGGTGAGGTACAGGCCGAAGATCAGGAAGAACACACCGAACGCGGCCAGGGTGGCCCGAGCCAGCAACGGCTGGCGCAGCACCCGGCCGGCGTCGCGCAGCTGGCTGGACACCGCCGGCTGCGGGTGCAGTTCGATGTCGGGCAGCATGCGCCAGATCAGGGCGGCCGTCACCAAGGCCAGCGGGTAGGGCGCGAACGACCACCGCCAGCTCCCCAGCTCGGTGAGCAGGCCCCCGACCGCCGGGAAGATGGCCAGCGAGATGGTGAGGGTCGCGGCGTTGCGGCCCACGAGCCTGGCCCGCTCGGTGCCGGTCCAGTGATCGCCGATGATGACGACGGCGAGGTTGATGAGGCCGGCGCCCCCTACCCCCTGGAGCAGGCGGAACAGCAACAGCAGCGCGAACGAGGGCGCCAGGGCGGCCAGTCCGCCGCCGAGGCCGAACACCACGAGACAGGGCGTGAGCACCTGGCGCCGCCCGAAGCGGTCGGCCAGCACACCGATGATCGGCGCCACCACGATCCCCGGCAGCGCGCCGGAGGCAACCAGGACCCCTGCCCGGCTGTCGGGCTGGTCGAAGGCCGCGAGGATGTCGGGGATGGCCGGCCCGATGAGGGTGTTGTTGAGGATCCCGGTGACCGTCACCGAGTAGATCAGCACCAGGGGCGGCGGCCCCGGTCGGACGTGGCGCCGTGCCCCCGGAGCCCGCACCGCCGTCACCCGCACTTCCCCGATCCGAGCGTGCTGGCCCGGGCCCCGGGAGCGCTCTGGACCGTAGACCCGTTCAAATCCAAATACAATGAAAAGGTCTGAAAGATGTTCATGGGGCGAAGCGACTGGCGAAACCGATGCGCAGGGCGGGCCGGAAGAACTGCTCGACGTGGGCGTACAGGGAACCCAGGATGCGGTCGAGCTCGTCGTGGTCGACGGCGGCGTTGGGGAGCTGTCCCACGAGGAACACCGCGTCCTCTGCGCCGACGGCGAAGGCCACCCCGAAGAGCTTGAGGTTGCGTCGCAGAAGGTGCTCGTAGAACGCCGCGTGGTTCTCCTCGGGCGCCGGCATCACGTAGGTCTCGTAGTGCAGCGTGCGCTGGCCGAGGGTGAACCAGATCGTGGTGGTGGACTTCTCCTCGCCGCGGAGGCGCACGTACCAGCGGCGCTCGCCCGGCTCGCCGTGGTCCACCGCCTCGACCGTCGGGTTCTCGTCGAGCTGCACGGCCAGCCAGCCGTCGATGAGTGCGGTGAGATGGTCGAGCTCCTCAGGCGAGGAGGGTCGGTCGGGCACCACTCAGGCGCACTGCACGAGCGACCGGGCCTTCAGGTCGTTGTGCAGGCGACGCAGACGGCCGGCGGTGGTGGACCAGGTGTACCCCGCCGCCCGTTGCGCGGCGGCGGCCGACAGCTCTGCGTGCAGCACCGGCGAGTCGAGCAGCTCTTCGGTGTAGTGGGCGAACACGGCGGGGTCGCGGTCGTCGACGAGGAAGCCGGTGCCGCCGTGGGCGACGACGGTGCGCAGGCCCCCCACCGCGGCGGCCACCACCGGGGTGCCGCACGCTGCCGCCTCGAGGGCCACGAGGCCGAACGACTCCGAACGGCTGGGCACCAGGCACAGATCGGCGGCCCGGTAGTAGGTGGAGAGCAGGTGATGGGGCTGGGGTGGGGTCCAGTGGATGCGATCCGCCACACCCAGGTCGGCGGCCAGCTTCTCCACGCGCTCGACCTCGTGATCGCCGACCGCGCCGCTGGCACCGCCCACGACGAGGAGCACGGCGTCGGGATGGGCCACCGCCGCCAGGGTGCGCACGGCCACGTCGACGCCCTTGAGGGGCTGGATGCGACCCACGAACAACAGCACGGGCTCGTCGCCGAGCCCGAGCGCGGCGCGGGCACCCCGCTGATCACCGGGAGAGAAGAAGGCGTGGTCGACGCCCGGGGGAACGATCTCGATGCGGTTGGGGTCGGCGCCGTAGAGCTGGGTGAGCTGCGACGCCTCGGCGGTGCAGGACGCAAGGATGGCGTCCGAGCAGGCGATGACCTCGGTCTCGGCCTGCACCCGGCGGTCGGGCTCGGGGTCGCCGGTCTCCGCCTTCACCCGGGCGAGGGTGTGGAAGGTCGACACCAGGGGCAGGTCGAGGGCGTGCTTGATGCGGTGGCCGGCCACTCCGGAGAGCCAGTAGTTCGCGTGGAGGGTGCCGATGTCGCCGGCGGCGGCGATGTGCTCGGCCACCCGGTCCGCGAACTCGTCCACCACCGCCGGCAGCTCCTCCTTCGCGAGCCCGACCGGCCCCGCGGGGACGTGCACGACCCGAAAGCCCGGCTCGACGTCGACGACCTCGGGGAGATCGGCGCGCCAGCGCCGCACGTAGACGTTGCAGGCCACGCCGGCCTGAGCCAGCGAGCCCACGAGCTCGCGCACGTACACGTTCATCCCGCCGCTGTCGCCCGACCCCGGCTGGACCAGCGGGGACGTGTGCAAGGAGAGGACCGCAACGTTGGTCACGGACGGGCCAACACCGCGGACACCGCTGGGATTCCGGTTCGACCGCGCTTCGTCGGAGGAGTCCCGGAGCGGTTCATTGCCCCAGTTCGCGTGGACCCTGCTTCTGGCGGAAAGACTCGTAGATGTGGACGAGGGTCTTCTTCTGGTCCTCGCTGATGAACGGGTCGCGGCGAATCTCGGCCACCAGGTCGGGCTCGCCGTCGCGCTCTTCGAGGATGCCCGCCCGGATGTAGAGCTCCTCCGAGGAGATCTCGAGGGCCCGCGCGATCTGGCGCAGGATGTCCGCCGACGGCTTGCGCATGCCCCGTTCGATCTGGCTCAGGTAGGGGTTCGACACCCCCGCCATCTCCGAGAGCTTGCGGAGCGAGAGCTGGCCGACCTTGCGCTGTTCTCGGATGAACTCCCCCAGGTCGCGCCAACGCTCCTCGAGATCGTTGCGCATGGGGAAAACTCTACGCGACAGTCGCGAGCATCCCCCAAACGATGGCAAGCACCGGGGAGCGCCGGTGCGGTCAGCTCAGCAGCGAGTCGACCGTCGCCTCACCCTCGCCGTAACGCCGCTTGATCTCGTTCTGGAGGGTGTCGATGCAGACGTGGAGCTGCTGCCGGCGGCCCGACACCTCGGCCTCGAAGGCCCCCAGGCGTCCGGCCAGGACGTCGAGGGCGGCGTCGTCGAGGGTGGGCAGATCGGCGAGGTCGGCGTCGGCCACGATGGCATCGAGGCCCGCTTCCAGCTCCGCAGGAACCACCGTGGGGTCGAGGTCCTGCGGGGGCCGCCCGAGGCCAGGGCCCCGCGTGTGCTCCGCGAGGATGTCGGGCAGCTGGCCGATGAGATCCGAGAGGTCGCCGGCCTCACCGCCCTCGCCACGCCGGGTGCGCTCGTAGTTGACGATGTCGAGGTGGCCCTGGGCGAGGCGGCGCAGGTACGACACGCCGTTCTCCACCGCTTGGGCCTGGTCTCGCATCGAGCGGACCTCCTCCAGGTCCTTGTCACCAAGGTCGGCCACGTAGCCCGGGTCCAGGACCTCCGCGAGGGTGGTCATGACCCGATGACGATCTCCCACCCGCCCAGGAAGAGCAGCGCCCAGACGACGAAGCCGGCGATGATCGTGTTGCGGTGCTTGTCGAACACGTTCTTGTTGAACCCGTTGTCCAGGCCACCGAGGAAGCCGAGGGCGCTCAGCTCGATGAAGCCCACGATCACCACGAAGATGCCCCACGCCCCGAAGAGCACGCCACCGTTGGGGTCGGCGTAGGCGTTCGAGAAGTGGCTCGTGAAGAGCATGAAGAACAGCATGGGGATGGAGAACAGGGCGTTGGCCCGTGACGCCCTGGCGGCGCGCTTGGCCGCGTTGGGCTGCTCGGGATCACCCTGGCCGCCGGCCAGCTTGTCGCGTTCGGAGGCGATGACCACCTTCTGGTTGCGCCAGATGATGCCCCACACGTTGAGGAACATGATGGTGCCGAGGATGGCGCCCCAAGCGATCGAGGTGCCCTGGGGTGCGGCGAAGTAGTCGGCGAAGTTGGGGCCGAGGTTCTTCTGGATGCCCAGGATGAAGATGCCGGTCAGGAAGGTGAGGGCGGCGGCCCAGCGGAACCACCAGAGTGCCCGCCACGTGAGCTTGTCGAAGGCCTCGCCGCGGGCGGCCGGGCTGAGCTCGGCGTAGGCCGGCACCTGGACGAAGTTGAAGAAGTAGAGCAGGCCGATCCATGTGATGCCGCCCAGCACGTGGAACCACCGGAACAGCGTCTCGAAGCCCGTGTAGACGTCGCCGAACGACTTGATGATGACCATCTTGGTGTTGCCTCCCAGATCCCCTCGGATGTGGGCGAGACCTTATCGCCCGCGCGAGGTCAGGTACTGCTGGAGGCCGAAGGCCCAGACCGGGCCGAGCAGGAGCATCGAGTCCAAGCGGCGCAAGGCCGGCGCCGTGGCGTCGGCCCGGGGCAGGATGGCCGAGCCGAAGAGCTGACCGAGGGGGCACAGCGCGGCCGCCACGGCGCCGAAGAGCACGATCTCGTAGCCCTGGAACGGGGCCAGGTGCACGACGGCCATCGCGAAGGTGAACACGGCGATGCCGGCGATGCCCGCGAGCGGGCCCTCGATGTGGTTGCTCGACCCCGAGCCGATGAGGAAGTCGCCCATCTCGTAGACGCACACCAACACGATGAAGGCGACGAAGCCGCCGAGGTCGATGCGGTAGGTGAGGGCGGGCGACGCCGCGGCCACGCCCAGGAACAGCCCGCACTGGAGCGTGAGCCCGACCGAGCCCAGGTAGTTGCGACGGGTGCCGTCGGTGGAGAACCCGGCCAGGAGCGCGAGGGGGATGGCCGCCAGGGCCACGAGGCCCACCGGCGCGAAGCCGAAGGCCGAGGCCGCGCCCATGCCGCCGGCGATGGCGCCGGCGGTGTACTCCTCGGGATTCGCGCCCCAGGTCTTCCAGGCTCGCGCCGCCTGCCAGGCGCCGAGGGCGGCCACGGCGCCGTACAGCGCAGCGAGGCCGGTCTCTTGACCCAGGGTGGCCAGGCCGATGAGCAGCGCCCAGCCGATGCCCAGGCGCACCTTCGGGCCGTTGATGTCGTAGGTGATGAGAAAGCGCGTGGGCGGGCGCGACCGCATCTTGTTGATGCGGCGCTGCTTGCGGGTGGGCTTCTTGACCTTGCCCGACCTGGTGACGCGGGTCCCAGGCGGCGCGCCCGGCGGCGGCGCCGGCCGGGCAGACCGCGTCGATCCGGTGCCCTTCGTCGCCTTCGTGGCCTTCGTCGCCTTCGTGGCCTGTGCCGCCTTCGGCGAGGTCGCGGCCTTGGTGGCCTTGGTGGGTTCGGCCATCACGCCGAGCCGCCGCTGACCGGGGGCAGCACCGCCACCTCGTCGTCGGGCCCCACCGCTTCAGCCCCGACCACGGGCTCGCCGTTCAGCCACACGCGGCTGTCGGCCAACACCGCGGCGAACCGCTCGCCGTGGCGCTCGGTCGCAGCAGCCAGCACCTCGGCCACCGTCGCGCCGGGAACGTCCTCGCGACCCGTGCCCGCGGCCTCACGGGCGGCGGCGAAGAGGCGGAGCACGGCCACGCGTTCTACCGCACCCGGCGAATCGTCGGACAATCCATGCTCGGACGAGCGTAGGTGCTGGCGGCCGGTACCTTCGATCCATGCTGCGATTGCTGCTGGTCCGCCACGGCCAGTCCGAGTGGAACGCCGACGGTCGTTGGCAGGGCCAGGCCGACCCACCGCTGTCCGACCTCGGCCGCCGCCAGGCGCTGGTTGCGGGCGCCGCCATCGGCGCAGTCGACGCCGTCGTCGCCTCACCCCTCGAGCGGGCGTTCCTCACCGCCAGCGCCATCAGCGAATCGGTGGGGGTGGGCCCTGTGCTCGTCGACACCGACCTCATGGAGCGCCACGCCGGCGACTGGCAGGGCCTCAATCGGGCCCAGATCGACGAGCAGTACCCCGGCTACCTCGACGACAAGGGCGACGACCGCCGCCGTCCGCCGGGCTGGGAGCACGACGACGTGCTCCTCCAGCGGGTGCTGCGCGCCATCGACCGCATCGCCACCGACCTCGCCGGCGCCGACGACGTGGTCGTGGTCACCCACGGCGGCGTGATCTACGCGGTGGAGCGCCACCTCGGTGCGGGCTTCGAGCGCATCCCCAACCTCGGAGCCCGCTGGGTGTCGATCGACGAGGGCGGCCGCCTCAGCCTGGGCGAGCGCCTGCTGCTGATCGACCCCGACGAGGTGCTGGTCACCAACCCGGGCCAGATCTAGGGCGGCGGCCCGTCGTCGTCATCGGCTCCGTCGTCGGTGAGCACGTCGGCGGTGAGCACGTCGGCGGCGCCGGTGGACTCGTCGTCGGTGGGCGCCGCCAGCGCCTCGAAGCGTGGGGCGGTGCCGGGGAGGGTGGTCGCCAGCGGGTGGGTCGGGCACCGGCGGGCCACGGGATCGTCCTCGAGCACGTCGTCGGCGAGGTCCGCGGTGCACCTCTCACAGGTGCCGTAGGCCCCGTCGTCGAGACGCCGAAGCGCGAGGTCCACCGCGTCGAGGTCGGCGGCCATGGCGTCGAGGTCGACCTCGAGGGCGGCGCCGTCCACGATGGCCTGGGCGGCGAGCACGACGCCGGCCTCGGCATCGGACACATCGGGGCGCATCGGGTCGTCCACCCCGTCAGACTAGGGGCCATGACCGACGCCCTCGCCCATCCGGATCGCCGCGCCGAGTGGGACGCGCTGCGCGACGCGCACCTGCGCGCCCGGGAGCACCGCCCGCCCACCACCGCCCGCGGCGTCCACCACGTCGCCCTGCTCTGCCAGGACGTCGAGCGGACCATCGACTTCTACCAGGGCCTCCTCGAGTTCCCGTTGACCGACCTGTTCCAGAACCGGGACTACAAGGGCAGCACCCACTTCTTCTTCGACATCGGCAACGGGAACACCATCGCCTTCTTCGACTTCCCCGGCCTCGACCTCGGCCCCTACGCCGAGGTGCTCGGCGGCCTGCACCACCTGGCCATCTCGGTCGAGCCCGCCAACTGGGACCGCCTCAAGGCCAAGCTCGACGACGCCGGCATCCCGTACCAGCACATCAGCGGCACGAGCATCTACTTCAACGACCCCGACGGCGCCCGCCTCGAGCTCATCAGCGACCCCCTCGGCCACATGTACGGCGCCGACGTCCTCTGACTCCGCTGACGCCCGAGGTCCCGGAATTTCTTGGTGAGAAACCCCCGAATACGGGGTTTCTCACCAGGAGATACCTGATCCTGACCAACTTCTGGACATTTTCAGTGATTTTCGATGTAGTTGGACGATGCCCTCTGCAGCAACCGCGGACGCTCGGCTCGCCGAGGTGGGCACCCGCCAGTACGGCGCCTTCCACCGCGACCAGGCCGTCGAGGCCGGACTGAGCCGGCGCCAGCTGGACGGCCGCATAGCCTCCGGGCGGGTCCAGCGCCGCGACCACAACGTGTACGTGTTCGCCGGCGTCCCGCCCAGCCCGGAACAGGCGCTGATCGTGGCCGTGCTGGCGAGCGGGGGTGCGGCCTCGCACCGGTCGGCGGCGTGGTTGGAGGACCTGATCAGCGGCCACCCACCGCGACCTGAGATCACGATCCCGTCGAACCGCAACTACCGGGCGCCCGGGGTGGTGGTCCGCCGCCAGCAGGACGTGGGTCCCGAGCACCTGACGGTGGTGCGCGGCATCCGGTGCACCGACGTCAAGGAGACTCTGCTGAGCCTCGGCATCGCCGTGCCCCAGGCCCTCCACGAGCGGGCCCTCGACCGGGCCCTGCACAGGGGCCTGGTCGAGTACGACGACCTCGTCTCGTACTACTTCACCAAGGCGCGCCAGGGCCGGGACGGCTGCGGGAAGCTCCACGAGCTGTTCTGCCTGCGCGACCCCGAGATGCCACCCGCCGCCAGCGACCTCGAGACCCTCCTCATGCGGGTGATCCGCGACCACGGCCTGCCCATCCCCGAGCGCCAGGTGCCGGTGACCATCGGGGAGCGCCACGTCCGCTTCGACTTGGCCTACCCAGGGCCCATGATCGCCCTCGAGGGCGACGGCTTCGGGATCCACACGCTGCGCGGCATGTTCGAGACGGACCGGTCCCGCCACAACGCCGTGACGCTGGCGGGATGGCTGACCGTCCACTTCACCTGGCGGATGATCATCCACGATCCGGCCTACATCGTCGCCACCATCGCCGAGGCGCTGCGCAGTCGCGATTTCTCTTGGTGAGAAACCCCCGTATGGGGGGTTTCTCACCAAGAAATCCGGGGGGTGGGGGGTGTGGTTGAATCTCGCGCCATGCGAGCTGCCGTGCTGGAGACGCCGAACGAACCGCTGACCGTCGGGGAGGTGGACGTCGAGGATCCCCGCCCGGGTGAGGTGGCGGTGCGGGTGCACGCCTGCGGCGTGTGCCACTCGGACCTGAGCGGGGTCAACGGCACCTTCCCGATGCCGCTGCCCGTCGTGCTCGGCCACGAGGCCGCCGGCGTGGTCGAGGCCGTCGGCCCGGGCGTCACCCGGCTGGCGGTCGGCGACCACGTGGTGCTCACCCCGTCGCCCGCCTGCGGCCACTGCTACTGGTGCGTCCGGGGCGAGCACGCCATCTGTGCCGACCTCATCGGACTGTTCACGGCCACCTTCCCCGACGGCTCGACCCGGCTGTCCCGCGGCGGCGAGACCGTCTACCGCGGCCTGAACGTGGGCGCCTTCGCCGAGACCGTCATCACCCAGGAGGCAGGGGCCATCAAGATCGACGAGGACGTCCCCCTCGAGGTCGCCTGCGTGGTGGGCTGTGCGGTCCAGACCGGCGTGGGCGCGGTGCTGAACACCGCCAAGGTGCCGGAAGGCGCCACCGTCCTGGTCATGGGCCTCGGCGGGGTCGGCCTGTCCGTGGTACAGGGCGCCCGCCTGGCGGCCGCCGCCCGCGTCATCGCCGTCGACCCGCTGGCCGAACGACGCGAGACCGCGCTGCGCCTCGGGGCGACCGACGTGCTCGACCCGACCGAGAGCGACGTCGTCGCGGCGGCGCTCGACCTGACCGGCGTGGGCGTCGACTACGCGTTCGAAGCCGCCGGCAAGGGCGCCCTCGCTGCGGCGTGCGTGAACGCCACCCGGTCCGGCGGCACGACCGTGCTCGTCGGCGCGCCGGGCCTCGACGAGAACCTCGAGCTCGGCCCCGCCGTCATCTTCGGCTCGTCCGAGAAGAAGCTGCTCGGCTGCATCCTCGGCAGCTCGCATGCCCCTCGCGACCTGCCCCGCTACCTCGACCTCTGGCGGGCGGGGCGTCTCGACCTCGAGGCGCTGATCACGGGGACCCGGCCACTCGACGAGATCAACGAAGCCTTCGCCGACCTCACCGCCGGCACCGGCGTGCGCACCGTCCTGACCATCTGAGCGATCTGTGCAGCGACCGCCGGCGGGTCGCTCACCCGACGCACCACCGGCCGAGGAGCGCCGGCAGCTCGGCCGTGTCCTCGGCCGGTCGGGCGCCATCCCGGCAGGTGCGAGACCCTCGTGCCCGCCCTTCCCGGCGGACCGGGGCTAGCGTCGGTCCATGGAACGCACCTCACGCGGCGCCGTCCCCGGGCGCCTCCTCATCCTTGCCCTGGTCGCTGCGCTGGCCCTCGCCGGGTGCGGCGGCGACGGCGACGACCCCACCACGACCACGACAGCGGGCGGCGACCGCACCACGACCACGAGCGACGGTGGGGCGACGACCACCGCGCCGGCAGACGACGCGTCGACGAACACGACGGCGGCTACGAACGCGGCCGGCGCCGCTGCGCTCGACGACGTGGCCTCCCAGTTGGGGGATGCCGACCTCGGGTGCGACGAGGTGGAGGGCCAGCGGGCCGCCGACGGCGCGCAGGGCGCGGCCCAGTGCGACCTCGCCACCGAGAACCCCGCCTACCTGTACACCTTCGACGACAACGATCAGCGCGATGCCTTCATCGACGGCGGCGGGGTCATCGACTGCACCTTCATCTTCGGCAGCGGCATCACCTTCGACTACGTGGTGGCCGATGGCGTCATCATCCGCCCCGAGGACAACACCGACGCCGACGCCCTTGCCGACGCCCTCGACGGTGAGGTGCGCACCATCAGTTGCGAGCTGCCCGACGAGGGCTGAGCGTCACGGCACCGCAGGTCTTCGCGCCACGGTGCCCCCGGTGGGATTCGAACCCACGATCTTCGGATTAAAAGTCCGCTGCCTTGACCAGCTTGGCTACGGGGGCCGGGTCTGGAGCGTAGGCGCCGCCGCCACCACCGCCGCGGCTCAGCCCCTCGGCGGAGTCTGCGCCAGCTCCGTCGGCCTCCTCGTCGATCACGGACAGCTCTCGCTGGGCGCTGCCGCTACGCCTGGTGAGCCGAACCGGCCACGGCGGTGGCCTTGATGCTCACGAGCATCGGGGGCAGCAGGAATCCCGATACCTCCACAAGCGTGCTTGTCGGGAGGCCATCGATCCCGAAGAACTCGCGTCGATGAATCGCTGCTGCAGCGGTGTACGAGACGATGTCGGAAACGAACACGGTGACCTCGACGAGATCCGCGAACGAGCACGAGAAGTGCTCGAGGGTGCTGGTCAGGTTCACGTACACCTGCCGGAGTTGGCCGGCCATGTCGTCGGCGAAGGTCAGCGAGTCGTCACAACCAGGCGTGTTTGCAACCCAGATCGTGTCGCCGACTCGAACGGCCTGTGCGTAGCCGAAGTGCTCTTGCTGGCCCTCAATGATCTCAAATGTCTCACGATGCATGTTGCTCCTCCTAGCTGGATCTGTCACGTCGTTGTGCGGCGGGTCCGCAGGTAGCTCACGGCGAGAACGACCAGAGCGATCACGAAGCCGAAGCGGGACGGTGCACGCCCCCCCGACCGTACGCCGAGGTCGTCGACGGCCTCACCTACAGCTGGCCGAGGGCTCGCTCGGTCGGCCGGCTCGACGCCGCCGAGCGCACCGCCGCCGACGTCCAGACCTGTGCGACCTGGGGTTGGCGACGGTCTAGCCCCCGGAGGGTCAAGGAGCACCGATGGTGGGCGCCACCGAGGTCAGGTGCTCGGAGCAGGCGGCGATCTGATCGGCCTCGTCCGGGTTCGCCGTCGTCAGGTCCACCGATGATGCGACCAACTCGCTGGCGTCGGCGGTCAGCAGATCGGCCTGGCCGCCGGCACTCGGGTCGTCGATGATCGCTTGAATCTCCTCGGCCAATGCATCGGCGTCGGCGCAGTACTGGGCCACGGCGGTGCTGGCGTCGGCGTAGGCCGCCGAGGTCTCGCCGTCCCCCGTCGCTGTCGCGTCGACACACGCTGCGTCGAAGTTGGCGACGAGCTCGTCGACGGTGCCGTCCTCGAAGGCAGAGAAGTCGCCGGTCTCCACGGCACCGAGCGCGGTCTCGACGAAGGTCCGGGCGTCGTCCGCGACCGCCGGCGGGGCGGCCTCCTCCAGCCCGGTCAGGGTGTTGTCGAGCTCCGTGAAGACCTCGACCGCCGCCTCCGGCGAGTCGATGGCTGCGGTCTCCTGCTCGATGGTGGCGCCGAGGGCGCAGAAGGCGTCGAGGTCACCGGCGACTGTGGTCGTCGGCGCGGTGGTGGGCGTGTCCTCCGGTGCGCTCGCGGTGTCCGCGTCGCTGCCGCAGGCGCCCAGTGCGAGCACCAGGACCAGGGAGGTCGCGGCGAGCGACCGTCTTGGGTTCGTCTTCATCGGGGACGTTCTCCTCAGGAGGTGGATCGACGGGTGGTCGCGTCGATCGTCCGCCACGAGGAGGGACTACGCATCGGTGCCCGCCCGGGAACCTCCTCGGGGCTAACCCTGGGCTAACCCTGATCCGGCTGCCCGCCGTCGAGCCAGGTGAGCACCGCCAGCACCCGACGGTGGTCGTCGGGCGCCGGCAGCAGGTCCAGCTTCGTGAAGATCGAGGAGATGTGGCTCTCCACGGTCTTGGCGTTGAGCACGAGCCGCTCGCTGATCGCCGCGTTCGAACGACCCTCTGCCATCAGTGCCAGGACCTCCCGCTCGCGAGCGGTCAGGGCGGCCAGCGGGCGGGCCGACGCCCGGCGACCCAGCAGGTGGGAGACCACGGTGGGGTCGAGCACCGTGCCCCCCTGGGCCACCGTCTGGAGGGCACCGACCAGGGTGGCGACATCGAGCACCCGATCCTTCAGCAGGTAGCCGAAGCCCTCGGGGCTCTGGCGGGCGAGCTGCGTGGCGAACCGGCTCTCCAGGGACTGCGAGAGCAGGAGCAGGCCGAGGTCGGGCCGAGCAGCGCGGAGCCGAACCGCCGCCTCTGCCCCTTCGTGGGTGAAGCTCGGCGGCATGCGGATGTCGATGAGGGCCACGTCGGGCCGATGCTCCTCGACCGCTCGCTCGAGCGCCGGCGCATCGCCGACCTGGGCGCAGACCTCGACACCGGCTTCCACGAGCAACCGGGACAGGCCCTCGCGGAGCAGCACCGAGTCGTCCGCGATCACGGTTCGCACGGCAACCACCCCTCGACCTTGGTGCCACCGACCACGTCGGCGATCGTGATGTCGCCGCCGAGCGCCTCCACCCGGTCCCGCAGGCCCTGCAACCCGTCGCCCAGGGGATCGGCGCCGCCGCCGGCGTCGTCGGTGACGGCGAAGTGGAGGCGACCGTCGGCGACCGCCACGTCCACGATGATCACCGCCGGCGAACCGTGTTTGAGGGCGTTGCTGGTGGCTTCGAGGATCACGAACCATGCCGTCTCTTCGATGTCCGGGCCGACGCGCACCTCGGGGCAGTGGATCACGACCGGCACGGGCGTTCGGCTCGCGAGCTCGTCGAGGGCTCCGCTCAGGCCGGCATCGACGAGGACGGCGGGGCGCAGGCCGTTGGCGAGGGAGCGCAGCTCCTCCACCGAGGCCCGGGCCTGGTCGATCCCCCGGTCGACGGCGGCCGCCATGACCTCGGGATCCCCGTTGACCCGAGCGGCCTGCAGGTCGAGGGCCAACCCCAACAAACGCTGCTGGGCGCCGTCGTGGAGGTCGCGCTCGACCTGACGCCGAACGGCGATCTCAGCCGTGGCCAGGCGGCTCCTGGACCGGCTCACCTCGGCCAGCTCGAGCGCGAGCTCGGCGCGGAGGCGGGTGTTGTCCAACTCGGCGGCCGCCCGGTTGACCACGGCGGTTGCGGTGGCGTCGTCAACGGTGTCGCGGTCATAGGCCACGCGGGCGATCGTGCGCCCGCCTCGCGCCACGTCGAGCGCGTCCGCAGCCGGCGCTGCGTCAGACCCGTCAGCGAAGACCCAACGCTTCCCGGTTTCCACCCAGTACGCGACGGCGACGGTGGGATCCGCGAACGCCAGCCGCAGCACCGCCTCGACGTCGATCGACGCCCTCGGCGCCGCCAACTCGCGCTGGACGATGCGCAGCGCCGTGTACCGGCGCCGGTTGAAACGCCGGTCGATGCGGTCCTGGGCGAAGCGCCGGACCGGTGTGGCGACGGCCACCGCCGCCAAGGTGGCCACCGTGATGCTGGCGGCCCCGGCACCGTCGGAGGTGCCGACCTCGGTCGTGGCGCCCACGGCCAGGACGTACACGCCGATCACCGCCACCGTGGCCAGCGCGTAGGCGAGGGTGCGTCCGAGGATCCGGTCCACCTCGTAGAGGTGGTAGCGGGAGATGGACAGTCCGGCCGCGAGGGGGATCACGGCCACGAAGGCTGCGGTCACCGCGAGCAGCAGGCCCGGCCGCTGCATCGCCGAGGCGACGAACGCGGTGGGGACCAGGACCACGATCGGGACCGCTGCGAGCGCGAGCCAGCGCAGGCGCAGCCGCTCCTCGCCGGCGGCCCGTCGGAAGCGAACGACCATCGAGCCCGCAGCGACCAGGATGCCGACGCCGACGAGCAACCCACCCACGGCTCGCAGGGCGTCGATGATCGGTGCACCCGCCTCGAACCCCAGCGGGTTGGCGACCGCGCTGAACGGTGGTTCGACCGGCTGGGTGGAGACCACGGTTGCCGCGAAGGCCAGGAGTCCCCCCGCCGTGGCGACCCAGCCGACCCTTCCCCAGCGCCTCGACAGTGGGTGGCCGGTGGGCGTGAGCTGCAGGATCCATGCCACCAGGACGAACCACGGGATCCACGTGGCGTCGCCCACATGCGCGGCAACGGCTGCCCCGGGCAGCCGCCCGGGCTCCGCGACCGCCCCGAGTGCGGCGTAGGCGTCGATGGCGGCCGCCATCGTGATCGACAGCGACAGCCCGACGAAGAGCCACCCGACCGGGTGCTCGGGTCGGCGCCACACGAGGGACGTGCCCACCACCATGGCGCTGGCGACCCCGGCGGCGAGGATCCAGGTCGCGGCGGACACTCCCACGAGGTCGGAGCGATCGAGGTCGACCAGCTCCCGTGAGCACCAGGCGACGAGGACCGCTCCTGCGAGCAGCAGGAGCCATACCCCGACGAGGACGATCACCCGGGTCCCTCTCGGCCGCGCCCCCACCCGGCACATGCTCGCACGGGCCGCCGGCCCTCGCATCGGGGTCAGCCCGGAGAGCGAACCCGGGCCTGCCCCGATGTCCGGGCGGCCTCCGAGGCGAATGCTGGACCCGTCCATCCACCGACCTCGGAGGCCCCAGCATGGAAACCCGTCACTCGCCTGCCCGCATCGTCGCTGTCATCGGCGTCATCGCCTTCGTGGTCGGGCTCGTCCTCGGCAAGGACCAGGGCGATGCCGAGACGGCCCGGAACACGCTGTCGGCCATCCTGTTGACCATCGGCTTCCTCGCCGTGGTCGGCGGTCTGGTGGCGATGGCGGTGGGCCGCTTCCGACGGCGCAACGCCTGACATCCGTCGCGCCGAGCGACGCGGTCACGTGCCGGCGAGCGCCGCCACGAGCGGGGCGAAGGCCCGGGCGTGGTCGCCGGGCACCACGATGTACGAGTACCCCCAGCGGTCCCGCCGGCGGTTGAGCTCGTCGATGAGCGAGGCCACGTTGCCGATCAGGGTCATGGGCGACGACAACAGCTCCTCACCGTCGGCCGCACCGAAGAGCGGCGCCACCTGGTCGGCGAAGCCCACCGGGTCGTCGGTGAACTCGGCGGCCGCGACCCAGGCGTTGAGCTCGAGGTCGTCGAAGCGGTCGCCGGCGCCCTCGCGGACCCATTCGAGCTTCTGGTCGATGCGATCCGCCTGAGCGTCACGCGCCGCGTCGGTGTCGATCTCGCCCGAGTGGATGGACGGGTTCACGCCCACGATGTCGGCGAACTCGCCGGCGAAGCGCAGGACCCGGGGCGCACCCCCGCCGATGATGACGGGTGGTCCGCCCGGGGTGTGAGGCGCCGGGCTGCCCACCAGGCCGGTGATCTCGTAGTGCTCGCCGGAGAAGTCGACGGGCGCGCCCGACCACAGCGCCCTGAGCACCTTGGCATGCTCGATCATGCGGTCGACGCGGATGCCGGGGCGGTCCATGGGGATGCCGGTCTGGGTGTAGTCGACGCGCTTCCAGCCGGCGCCGAGACCGACCTCGATGCGACCCTCCGAAAGGAGGTCGATGGTGGCCAGCTCCCGCGAGACGATCCCTGGGTGGCGGAAGTCGCAGTCGAGGACGAGCGGCGCCACCTTGAGCGTCGTGGTGGCCGTGACCGCGGCGGCCATGGCCGTCAGCGGGCCCATCCCCGAGTCGACGTGGTCGGGCACGAAGAGGGTCGAGTACCCGAGCGCTTCGAGTTCGCGGACGCTCTCGGTCCACGAGCAGCCGTCGAAGGCCTGGTTGAGCTGGACGCCGAAGCGGAACCGTCGGGGGTGGGCCATCGGGGGAGTCTGCCCCAACGTCAGCTGCCGCGGCGGGCCTTGGCCTCGTCGAACAGGGCCGTGACCGCGGCCACCTGCTCGGGCGGGACGTCGACCGTGGTCCCCTCGACGATCACACCGTTCCCGGGGTCGACGCCGACCCGCAGCTTCAGGCCTCCTGCCCCCGTCGGTTTGGCCTCGACCGCCACGTGGGTGACGTGGAACCGGTACGAGAGACCGGTGCGGTGCAGCACCTCGAGCACTCGGCCGTCCAGCAGCAGCACGTGGTCACCGGCCACCACCTCGATGATCTCCTGATCGGCCATGGCGTCCCACGCTACGCGAGCACCCGCACCGTGCCCGAGACGGGGTCGAGCTCGATGGTGGCGCCGTCGGGGATCAGGGCCACGGCTTCGGCGGCGCCCACCAGCGCGGGGATGCCGACCTCGCGGGCGATGACGGCCGCGTGCGACAGCGGCCCGCCCTCCTCGGTGACGACACCGCCGGCGAGAGCGATGACCGTGTTCCAGGCCGGCGCCGTGCCCGCCGTGATGAGGATGTCGCCCGGCACGAAGCGGGTGAGGGCATCGACGGGGTCGGCGGCGACGCACGCCGGCCCGGTGACGGCGTGGTCGCCGATGCCGTCGCCCTGGAGCGGGGGGCGCTCGCCGGGTGGGGCGATGCCGAGGTCGCGCAGGGTGAGCAGGCTCCGGCCCATCAACCGCATCGAACGCGGCAGCGCGCCGAGCGGGAGGTCCTGCGACGGGCCAAGCACGGCCGGGGCCGGTTCGTGGGACAGGCGGCGGCGCTCGGCTTGGCGGGCGGCGGCCTCGTCAGCCGTGCGACCGGTCGCGTCGAGGAGGAGACCGGCCAGCTCGTCCACGGTCAGCTCGACGGCGTGCTCGCGGTGGCGCAATGCCCCGCCGGCGACGAGGCGGTCACCCACCGCCACCATGGCCCGCCGCAACAGCCCGACCGGCCACGCCGCGGTGAGCACCCCGTTGTCGTCGCGCACGCCGCAGGTGGCGCGGGCGTCGGCCAGGCGCAGCTCCCACTCGGCCCGGTGCTCCCGTGGCACCTGGCCGCGCACGAGCGCCTCGACCGCGTGCACCACCTCGGAACCCGAGGCGCGCTTCGGCGCGGTAGCCCGAGGAGGCAGCTCGCATGCGGCCCGCTCGTCGACGTCGTAGCCGGTCACGAGTGCCCAATCCGGCAGCCCCTCCCGGCCGGTCGATGCCGGCGACGATCCCGCGAGGAGGCGTGCCGCCGTACCGACGTCGATGCCCCACTCAGCCGAGCGGGTCAGGTACAGGGCGGTCGGCATGAGGTCGGTGCCGTGCAGCTCGAAGTGCCGGCGGTAGCCGGCGCCGGCGTTGGCCCGGGTCGCCCGCAGGTGCTCGACGAGGGCGTCGTCCCCGAGAGCCGAGGGATCGACCGCCGCGAGAGTTTCGTTGCGTTCCTGCCAGGCGGGTCGGTCGACGCCGTACCAGTCGTCGGCCTCGGCCAGCCAGATGCGATCGGTGAGGGCCCGGCGGGCCGCCCAGGACCGTCGGAGGAAGGCGGGGACGAGTCGGGCGGCCAGCCACAGCACCGCGGTCGGCGGCAGCCGGTCGCTGAACCCGCCCACCAGGGGCTCGGCGGCGATGAAGACCCGGCCGTGGACCAGCTCGGGGCGCATGGTGCGGGCGGGCAGGCCGTAGCGGGCGAAGTGGTCGGCTTCCCCCGCCACCATGCCCTCCACCAGCAGCCCCTGGAACTCGGGGGTGAGGGCGCGCGGGAAGTGGTCGTGCAGTCCCCGCCACTCACCCTTCTGCGGTGCCGCCCACGTGAGGGTCGTCATCTCGCACCACCGGCGAGGGTCTCTCGGTGCAGGACGCCGACCGCCCACGCACACCAGTCGGCGGCATCGTCGACGGCGATACCGGCCTTGTCGTGCAGTTCCAACAGCGCGGTCGACGACGTGAGCACGTCGGCGACGGCCAGGAGGCGCCGGCCACTGACGGTGCGGACGTCGATGCCGTCGGCCTGCGCGACCTCGACCATCGCCGCCCGCTTCGCCTCCCACCGCCGCCTGCGCAGCTCGCGCCCCAGCGGCGACGCCAGTTGGCTGCGCACGAGGGGCAGTTGAACCGCCAACTCGCCCCAGGCCGCGCGGAGCGAGGCCCCGAGCTCGGCGAACGAGCGGGGCAGACCGGCGGCACCTGACGTGACCGCGCCGTAGGCGGCGGCGTCGAGCAGCGCCTCCTTGGTGGGGAAGTAGCGGTAGACGGTGGCGACGCCGACGCCGGCCCGGACGGCCACCGCCGGCACCGAGATGGCGGCCGGGTGCTCCTCGGTCACCAGCGCCGTCACCGCCTCGACGATGCGCCGCCGGGTCGCGGCCTTCTGGGCGGCCCGACCCGTCGTCCTGTTCATGAGATGAATCATCTCACGAACGAGGGGAGGCGGCCAGCGGTTCATCTGACACTTCAGATGACAGAAGTTGATCGGGATGGCAGACTCGTCGAGTGCAAGTGATCACGCTCGGAACCGGCAGCCCGATCCCCGACCCGAACCGCGCGGGACCCGCCACCCTCGTGCGGGCCGCCGGCCGCGACCTGCTCTTCGACTGCGGTCGCGCCGTGCTGATGCGGGCGGCGGCGGCCGGGTCGGGCCCGGCGCAGTTCCACACCGTGTTCCTGACCCACCGTCACAGCGACCACATCACCGACCTGAACGACGTCATCACCATGCAGTGGGTGATGAGCTTCGGCCCCACGCCGCTGCGCATCGTCGGCCCCGAGGGCACCCAAGGCCTCATCGACAAGACCCTCGACATGCTGACCGAGGACGTGGGCTACCGCATCGCCCACCACGAGTCCCTCCAGTACCAGCCCACGATCGAGGTCACCGAGGTCTCCGACGGCGTGGTGGTCGACGACGACGGCATCCGCATCGTGGCTGCGCCCACCGAGCACTCCCCCGTGAAGCCCACCGTCGGCTACCGGATCGAGGCCGACGGCAAGGCCGTGGTCATCGCCGGCGACACCATTCCCTGCGAGGGCCTCGATCGCCTGTGCGCCGGCGCCGACGTGTACGTCCAGACCGTGGTCCGCGAGTCGGTGGTGAAGATGATCCCCGCCCCCCGCCTCCAGGACGTCCTCGACTACCACTCCTCCATCGAGCAGGCGGCCGACACCGCGCAGCGCAACGGCGTGAAGACCCTCGTGATGACCCACCCCGTCCCCGGCGTCGCCCCCGGCACCGAACAGGAGTGGATCGACGAGGCCCAAGCCGTCTTCGCCGGCGAGGTCGCCCTCGCCAACGACCTCGACACCTTCACCCTGTAGAGCATCTGACGCCCTCTCGCCGGGCGTAGGGTCTCCCCCGATGGGGAAACAACCGGGCGGGGCGCGACCGGCGCCCGTGCGCCTCGACGACCTGGCCGCGCCGCGCTTCTCCGATCGCATCGCCGAGATCCTGGCGTCGGTCGGGCCACTCGCCGCCGACCTGTCGCTCCGGCCGACGGTGCTGATGGACGCCGCCGCGGAGGCGACCGGGCTCGACGACTTCGGCGACACCCGCTTCCTCGAACCGCTGGGCCTGCTGTGCGACGAGCTCGCCGACGACGCCGGCCTGAGCCCGATGGGGCTGGTGTCGCAGCACACCCTGTTCACCCAGCTGCTGGTCAACCGCCTGCTCGTCGAGCACGAGATCGCCCGCCACCCCGAGATCCTCGACCTGCCCCTCGAGGCTCCGATCATCATCGCCGGCCTGCCCCGCACCGGGACCACCCACCTCCACAACCTGCTGGCCGCCGACCCGCGCCTGCGCTCGCTGCCCTATTGGGAGTCGCTCGAGCCCGTGCTGGGCGACCCCGAGCGGGTCGCACCCGACGGTCCCCCACCGGACCCCGACCCCCGCCGCGCCCGCACGGACGCCGCCCTCGGCTTCGTCAACGACGCCATGCCCCACTTCGTGCGCATGCACGAGATGACGACCGACCACGTGCACGAGGAGATCCAGCTGCTGGCCCTGGACTTCTCCACCATGCTCTTCGAGACCAGCGTCCCCCTCCCCCGCTACCGCGACTGGTTCGACGCCACCGACCAGACCGAGACCTACCGCTACCTGCGCCGGGTGCTCCAGGTGTGCACCTACCTGCGCCACCGCGACGAGGGGGCGCCCACCCGGTGGGTCCTCAAGTCGCCGCAGCACCTCGCCCAGTTCGGCCCGCTCCGGACGGTCTTCCCCGACGCCACCTTCGTGGTGACCCACCGCGAGCCCGTGGCGGTCACCGTGTCGATGGCGACGATGGTCGCCTACAGCGTGCGGCTCGCGGTCGAGCACCCGGATCCCGTGGCCGTGGGCGCCTACTGGTCCGACCGGGTCGAGCACCTGCTGCGCGCCTGCGTGCGCGACCGCGACCTCCTGCCCGCCGACCAGACCCTCGACGTGCGCTTCGACGAGTTCATGGCCGACGACCTGGCCATGGCCCGCCGGGTGGAGGACCTCGCCGGCCTCGCTCCGGAGGACGCCGCGACCGCCGCCATCGCCGAGTACGTCGCCACCCACCCGCGGGGCCGCCACGGGACGATCGACTACGACCCCGTCGCCGTCGGCATCGACCCTCAGGAGCGGGCCGCCGCCCTCGCCTTCTACGCCGCCCGCTTCGGCGTCAACCCCCTCGCCGTCTGAGCCCGAACGACTTGGAGGAAACAACAGTCACATATGACTGCTCTTTTCTCCAATGATCGCCCGACGAAGGAGGAGCCGGTGTCACGCCAGGTCGAGGCCGAGCATGCGGATGGCGTTGCCCCGGACGATCTTGTGGACCACGTCGGCGGGGAGGTGGCCCATCATCTTCTCGGCCACCTCCTTGGTGTGGGGCCAGGTCGAGTCGGTGTGGGGGTAGTCGGTCTCGAAGGTGATGTTGTCGACGCCGACCGCATCGAGCGAGTCGAGGCCGTGCTTGTCGCGGAAGAAGCAGCCGTAGATCTGGCGGTAGTAGTAGGTCGAGGGCGGCTCGGGGATGACGTCGCGCACGCCGCCCCACGCCCGGTGCTCCTCCCACACGTCGTCGGCCCGCTCGAGGATGTAGGGGATCCAGCCGATCTGACCCTCCGAGTAGGCCAGGATCAGCTCGGGGTGGCGCACCAGCACGCCGGAGAAGAGGAAGTCGCTCATCGAGCTCATGGCGTTTCCGAAGCTGAGCGTCGCGGCCACCGCCGGCGGGGCGTCGGGCGAGGTGGCCGGCATCTGCGACGACGAGCCGATGTGCATGCAGACCACGGTGCCGGTGTCCTCGCAGGCCTGGAAGAAGGGCTCCCAGTAGCCGGAGTGCAGCGTGGGCAGGCCGAGCTTGGCCGGGATCTCGCTGAAGGTGACCGCCCGGACGCCACGCTCGGCGTTGCGGCGCACCTCGGCGGCGGCGAGCTCGACGTCCCAGAGGGGGACGATGGTCAACGGGATGAGCGCGCCGCCCGAGTCGCCGCACCACTCCTCGACCATGAAGTCGTTGTAGGCGTACACGCAGGCCTCGGCGAGATCCTTGTCCTCGGCCTCGGCGAAGGTCTGGCCGCAGAAGCGGGGGAAGGTCGGGAACGACAGCGACGCCTCGACGTGGTTGGCCACCATGTCCTCGACGCGGGCGACGGGCTCGTAGCAACCCGGGCGCATCTCGTCGTAGGTGATGGGCGACAGCGTCATGTCGTCGCGCTCGAAGCCCACGGAGGCGACGTGGCGCTTGTGGGGGAACATCTTCCCCTCGTAGAACCAGATGTCGCACTGCGGGGCATCGTCGGCGAGCTCGTACTCGTAGGTCGTGCCGCTGACGTACTTGAGGCCGGCGAGGCCGTGGCGCTCGACGTGCGGCGCCCGATCCTTGAACTTGGCGGGCAGCCACTCCTGCCACAGGTGGGGCGGCTCGACCACGTGGTCGTCCACGCTGACGATCAGGGGAATCTCCGTCGGTTCGGTCACGTCGCTCACGGGGGCCTCGCTCTCTGACAACCCGGTTTCTGACGACCCGTCAGATTCGGCGCCACCCTATCCGTCGGGTCAACCGCAGGCGTCCTCCGGCCGATAGGTGACCGTGCCCGACCCCGGTGACGAGACGCGCCCGACCTCCAGCCTCGATCCGAGCACGCCCATCGGCGGCCAGGCCGTCGTGGAGGGCGTGATGATGCGGGGACCGCACTGCTGGGCGGTGGCCGCCCGCCGGCCCGACGGCACCATCGCGACCACCGACGAGATGGTGCCCGAGTGGGCCCAGAAGCCCAAGGGCATCCCCATCGTGCGGGGCGCCTTCGCCCTCGTCGAGACCATGGCCCTCGGCCTGCGCGCCCTGCGCTGGTCGGCGTCGGTCGAGCGCGGCGAGGAGGAGGGCGAGCCTGCCAGCAACCGCTCGCTGGCCCTCACCACGGTCGTCACCCTGGTCGTGTTCGTCGCGGTCTTCGCGGTGGTGCCCGCTGCCGTGGCCCACGCCGTCGCCGACCGCGTTCACGGGAACACGGCCGTCTTCATCATCTCGGAAGGGGTGCTGCGCCTCGGGCTCTTCCTCGGCTACGTCGTGGCCATCGGCCGCTCCCCCGCCATCCGCCGCACCTACGAGTACCACGGCGCCGAGCACATGGTGATCGCCGCCTTCGAGCACGCCGAGCCCCTCACCATCGAGGCCGCCCGCCGCTACAGCACCCGCCACGCCCGTTGCGGCACGGACTTCCTGCTGCTCGTGGTGGTCGTGGCCATCGTGGTGTTCTCGTTCGTGGGCCAGGCGTCCTGGCCCGTGTTGGTGCTCACCCGGGTGCTGGGGCTCCCTCTGGTCGCCGGCCTGGCCTACGAGATCCTGCGCTTGGCCAAGCGCCGGCCCGACAGCCGGTTCGTGAAGGCCATCACCGCCCCCGGCCTGGCGCTGCAGGCACTCACCACCAAGCCTCCCGCCGACGACCAGATCGAGGTGGCCATCGCCAGCCTCGAGGCCGTGCTCGCCGCGGAGGTGGCGGCGGGCGTCTCGCACTCGACGACGGCCTGAGCCCGGACGCGACAACGCCGCCCCCGGGGATCCCCGAGGGCGGCGCCGTCAGGTTGCGGAAGCTCAGTCGCCGTTGAGCTGTCGCTGCGTCGTGATGATGTTGAAGTTCCGGGTGGTGATCCGGGGCCCGCTGTTGAGCGGCGGCACGCCGTCGGCGCCGTAGGAGTGGATGCCCATGCCGCACGGTCCACCGCAAGCGGGCCGGTTGGCCACCATGATGGGCGAGCCGGACTGCCCGCCGAAGGTGTCCATCGGGTAGTAGACGTTGTTGGCGTCCGTGCGGGCGGCGATGGTGCCCGACATCTTCCAGTGGGTGCCGAAGGGCTTGTCGCCGGGATAGCCCTCGACCCGGGCGGTCTTGCCGTCCAGGCCGTTGACGGCAGGCACGCTGAAGTAGCCGAGCCGTCCCACCCTGTTGCCGATGGCACAGTCGAGGCCCATGACGGCCCAGTCGTCCTTGGCGAGGCCGTTGACCCGCCATCCGCGACGGGAGAACGCCGAGGTGACGTTGCAGCCGCCGAACGGATCGGAGCCACCGTTGCGGCCGGGGAAGAACTGGGCGGCCTGGATGATGTGGTCACCGGTGGGCGCCGGGGTGAAGGCGCAGTGACCCGAGGTCAAGATCGAGTTGGAGTCGATGAGCCAGCCCGTGCAGATGAACTCGCCGCCGTCGAAGTCGACGAGCTCGATCTGGCCTATGGCCGAGGCGGGGTACTGCGTGGTGTCGGTGACCTGGACGCGACCGTCGTCCGGGCCGATGACCGACTCGCCGTTCACGGGCCGGCCGTCGAAGGTGCCGTCGGAGATGACGGTGGCCTCGGGCGCGACGCCGCTGCGCTCGGTCGGCCCGTTGCCGGCGAAGGCCGGCGACGTGAGGGGGCCGGAGGACTCGACCCCGGCGCTGGCGGCAGCAGCGGCCACGACCGGTACCGCCTCATCGGTGCCCTGGCCGGATGCCGCGGGTGCACCGCCGACGGCAGCCAGCGAAGCGACGAGGCCGGCGACCGCCGCCACGATGATCGTCCGCTTGGTGAACCGAGACATGAGCGCCCCTCCTCGGGGATTCGTCGTGGTCATGTCCCCATGCTCGCGCGGCAACCGGTCCAACGCACTTCAGGCCCGTTCAGGTCGGCCACCCACCGAGCGGGGCGGTCCGTCCGCGAACTGGTTCCCGTGGGCGACCGCGTCGGCGGTGGGGTACACGGTCTCGCAGGGCAGGTCCCGCGCCCATCGACGCGGACGGCACCTCGGCGACCTCGGCGCCGGCAGGGCCGGACGTCACACCTGCCATCAGGAGGTGGTATCCAGGGAGCGGAAGCGATCGAGCTCCTGGTGGGCTCCCCGGTCTTCAAAACCGTGCGGCACCTGCGTGCAGGTGCGGGGGGTTCGATTCCCCTTCGCTTCCGCCAGCCGCCACCACTGCGCCACCTCCGGGACCGCCGCGATGCCCTGCCCCACCGACCTGCCCGACCACCCGGCCCTGACCGGCTTCTCCCACGGGGCCGGCTGCGGGTGCAAGCTGTCGGCGAGTGAGCTGCGGTCCGTCCTCGCGGCCATGACGCGGCCCCTTCCGACCCACCCGGACGTGCTGGTCGGCCCCGCGGGCGCCGACGACGCCGGGGTGTTCCGCATCGACGGGTCACGTGCGCTCGTGCAGACCGTCGACTTCTTCACCCCCGTGGTCGACGACGCCCACGATTGGGGCGCGATCGCCGCCGCCAACGCCCTCAGCGACGTCTACGCCATGGGCGGGAGGCCCCTCACGGCGCTGAACATCGTGGCCTGGCCCCGCGACCGACTTCCGTGGGCCACCCTCGCGCAGGTGCTCGACGGCGCCGCCTCGGTCCTCGAACAGGCGGGTTGCGCGCTCCTCGGCGGCCATTCCATCGACGACGCCGAGCCCAAGTTCGGCCTCTCGGTGACCGGGCTCGTCGATCCCGCCAGGTTGCTCACCAACGCCGCCGGCCGCCCTGGTGACGTGCTCGTCCTCACCAAGCCGCTCGGTACCGGCGTCGTCACGACCGCTGCGAAGCAGGGGAGCTGTCCAGCGGAGGTGCTGGCCACGGCGGTGGCCTCGATGACGCGTCTCAACGCGACCGCGGCGCGCCTCGCCGTGGCCCATGGCGCACGGTGTGCCACCGACATCACCGGCTTCGGCCTGATGGGCCACCTCGGCGAGGTCGTGGCCGCGTCCGGCACCGGTGCGGAGGTCGACGCCGACGCCCTGCCCCTGCTCCCCGGTGTGGAGGACCTCGTGGCCGCCGGGGCGATCCCGGGGGGCACCCGTCGCAACCGCGACGACGCCGGCCACGTGACCTGGGGTGACGACGTGGACGAGACCCTTCGCTGGTTGGCCTGCGACGCGCAGACATCAGGAGGCCTCCTCGTGGCCCTTCCCCCGGACGCCGCCGACGCCCTGGTGGCCGACCTGCGGGACGTGCCCGGGGAATCGGCCCACGTGGTCGGGCGCCTCACGGCACGGGGCGCGTCGGGCCCTCCGGTCCTGGTCCGGTGATCGCCGGTGGGTGACCCCGACCCGCGTCGGGCCCTCCCGGCGGTGGACGCCCTCGCGGGTACGGCGCCCCCCGAGGTGCCGGTGCCGCTCGCCCGACACGCCGCACGACGGGTGCTGACCGAGGCCCGGGCCCGAGCCGGAGCGGAAGGGACGGTGGCGGACGCGGCCACGCTGGCGAGGCGCCTGTACGAGCTGTTGGCGATCGCCGCCCCCGATCGACCGGTGCTGAACGCCACCGGCATCCTCCTGCACACCAACCTCGGCCGGGCGCCCCTCACGGCACCCACCGACCCGGCGTGGGCGTCGACCTCCGACCTCGAGCTCGACCTGGCCACGGGCCGTCGGGGCCCGCGCCTGGGTGGCGTGGAAGCGGCGTTGTGCGCACTCACGGGCGCCGAGGACGCCCTCGTGGTCAACAACGGCGCCGCCGCCCTCACCCTGGTGCTCGCCGCCGTCGCCGCAGGGGGCGAGGTGGTCGTGTCACGGGGACAGCTCGTCGAGATCGGCGGCTCGTTCCGCGTTCCCGAGGTGGTGACCAGCGGCGGCGCCCGCCTGCACGAGGTGGGCACCACCAACCGCACGCATCCCGAGGACTACCAGCGGGCGGTGGGCCCGGACACCCGGGTGCTGCTCGAGGTGCACCCGTCGAACTACGTGGTCGAGGGCTTCGTGGCCCGCGTCCCGACGGCCGCGCTGGCGATCCTCGGGCACGAGCACGGCCTTCCCGTCGTCGTCGACCTGGGCTCGGGCCTCCTCGACGAGCGCTGCCCATGGCTCGACGGGCCCCCACCCTCATGGCTCGAGGGTGAGCCCGGCGCCCGCCAAACCCTCCGGGCCGGAGCCGACGTGGTGACCTTCAGCGGCGACAAGCTGCTCGGCGGCCCTCAGGCCGGCATCATCTGCGGTCGCGCCGACCTCGTGTCCCTCGCCCGGCGACACCCGCTCGCCCGCGCCGTTCGCTACGACCGCGTACGCGGCGCGCTCCTCCACCGGACCCTCGACGCCTACCTACGGGGCGACGCCGTCGATGAGGTGCCCTTCTGGCGCCTGGCCGTCGCCCCCGAGGACACAGTGCAGGCGCGGGCGGTGGACCTCGCCGGCACCCTCTGCCGATGCCTTCCCACCCTTCCCCCGGCCCGGGCCGTTCCCGCATCCGGCGCGGCGGGCGCCGGCGCGGTGCCGGGACGCGAGATCCCCGGGTGGGCGGTCGCCCTCGACACCCGATCGCCCGACGCCTTGGCCGGCGCCCTGCGACGCGAGGGCGTGCTGGCCGTGATCGCCGACGGGGCTGTCGTGATGCACCTGCGGACCATCGACCCCGCCGACGACGCCACCCTGACCGCGGCCGTTTGCCGGGCGTGGTCGACGATGTCGTGATCATCGCGACCGCCGGCCACGTCGACCATGGCAAGTCCACCCTCGTCCGGCGCCTCACCGGCACCGACCCCGACCGTTGGGCCGAGGAGCGCTCACGAGGACTCACCATCGATCTCGGCTTTGCCTGGACCGTGCTGGCTTCAGGGCGCACCGCCGCGTTCGTCGACGTGCCCGGCCACCGCCGGTTCGTGGCCAATGCGCTCTCGGGCTGCGCGACCGTGGACGGCGTGCTGCTCGCGGTCTCGGCCCGCGAGGGCTGGAAGGCTCAGACCGAGGAGCACGTCGCCATCCTGGGACTGCTGGGGGCCCCGACCGGGATCGTCGCCCTGACCTTCTGCGACGACGTCGGGCCCGACCAGCGGCGGCGGGTGGAGGACGCGCTTCGAGTGCACCTGGCCGGCACGTTCCTCGACGGGGCAGCCGTGGTGGCAACGAACGCCGACGGCGGAGGCGACGAACGCCTGCTGCTCGCACTCGACGCCGCCATCGTCACCTGCCCCACGGCGGAGGACCGAGGTCGGCCCCGGCTGTGGGTCGACCGTTCCTTCCTCCTCGACGGCGTCGGCCGGGTGGTGACGGGCTCGCTCACCGGAGGATGCCTCACCGTCGGTGAACGGCTGCGAGCGACGGACGGCACCCGGTTCACCGAGGTGCGCGTCCGCTCTGTCCACGAGGACGGACGGCCTGTGGACCGGGCCCGACCGGGGACCCGGGTCGCCCTCGGGGTCCGCGTCGACGGCCCCGCTCCCGAGAGAGGGCAGGCGGTGGTGCGAGCCGAGCAGTGGGCCAGCGGCCGGCTACTGCACGTCGCGATGCAACCGGCACCCGGCGGTGATCTCCCCCCAGCTCGGGGCTCGTACCTCGTCCACCTGGGGACCTGGTCGTCCCCGGCGCGGCTCAGCTACCCCGCGAACGCAGCCGGGTTCGCCCGCCTGCACCTCGACCGACGGTCGGGCCCGTTCGCCCCGGGCGACCGCTTCGTGCTCCGCGACGCCGGCCGCAACCGCACGGTCGCGGGAGGTGCCATGGTGGCCGTCGACCCCGCAGCGGCGCGCTACCCCGCCGAGGCCCTCGCCGGCCGCGCCACCGCCGTCGCCGCCCCCGCCCCCCTACGTGCCCGTCGGCTGGCTGCCGCACTGCTCGCCGAGCGGGGCGGGATCGCTCCGGCCGCCGCGGTGCTCGCCGCGACCGGCGAACGCCAACCGGTTGGCACCCGGGTGATCGGAGGCTCGGTGGTCGCGGTGCCGGCCCTCCGCCGTTCGCGCGTCGAGCTCGAGGCGCAGCTCACCGCGGAGGGGACGATCTCGGCGGTCGGCGACGGTCTCGACCGGCTCGCCGCCGACAGCCTGGTCGAGCGGGGGGTCGCCCTGGCGCGCGACGGCGCCTTCCACCACCGCGCCGCCGACCTCGATGCGGCGTGGCAGGCGGCCGTCGACGCGCTCGACGCCGCGACCGACGCCGGCCGCCTGCCCTGTCTGTTCACACGCGAGCAGGCCGCCGGGGTCGGGGTGGCCCCCCGAGACCTGGGCCGACTCGTCGAACAGGGCCGCGTGGTCGACGTTCCTCCCTTCGCCGTCACCCGAACCGTGTTCCTGCGCCTCACGGCGGTGGTGCGAGCGCGACTCGCGGAGGGCCCGGCCACGACCGCCGAGCTGAAGACCGCACTCGGCCTCACCCGCAAGCACGCCATCCCCCTGCTCGAGGGCCTCGACGCTCAGGGGATGACCCGCCGGATCGGCACCTTGCGCCATCAGGCCGAAGCCGGCCCCGACGCCTGATGGGTGTCCGATCTGACATACTCGCGGCATACGAGATGGGCGACTCGAGGCATGTCAGCGTGACGCGTGATCTTGGAAGCATCATCGGCATCACCATCGTGGCGCTGCTCGTCGTCGTGGCGGGCAGTGGGCCGGCCGCCGCCCAGGAGCCGACTCGCGGTCGGGCCTTCGCCGGGACCGCGGCCGGCGGCCGCGGTTCGGATCAGGAGCAGGTGGTAGCCGACACCACCGAGTACCCGGCCAGGGCGGTGGGCACCCTGACCTTCACCCAGGCAGGCTCGCCGGGCACCTGCACCGCCTTCCTCGTCGACAAGAACTCGCTGCTCACCGCGGCGCACTGCGTCCACGGCGGCAGCGGGGACACCCCAGATGCGTGGTCGACCGGCATCGTCTTCGACCCCGGCCACAACGGCACCGCGACGCCGTACCGCACCTGCAACGGCGTCGAGGCCCACGCTCCCGACGCCTGGCGCACCGGCGGCGACGAGCGTGTCGACTACGCCGTGGTGCAACTCGACTGCGGCGTCGGGCGACAGGTCGGCTGGTTCGGGCTGTGGCTGTCGGGCAGAGGCAACGACCTCGACGGTCTCGGAGTCAAGGTGCGCGGCTACCCGGACGACCTCGCCGGCACCCAGTGGCGGGGCGGCGGGCGGGTCACCGGCACCACGCCGCGGCTCGTGTTCCACAACGCCCGGACGCGGGGCGACGCCGACGGGGGACCCGTCTACGTGGCCACCCCCGCCTGCGGCGGGCCGTGCGCCCTGACCGTGCAGGCCGACGAGCCCCACGGGGGCGCCGGCGTGCACGCCGGCGGCCCCCACGGGCCCAGGTTCACCCAGGAGCCCTTCGCCCAGATCCTCGGCTGGGCCGCCGAGAACGGCTGAGGGGGCGTCGTGGCCGGCACCATCACCCACATCGCCATCGACGCCAGCCGCGTCACCATCTCCGGCAGCGCCGATCTGCGCGCGGTGGCCACGTCGGCGGGACGCTATTCGGTGGACGGCATCGTCCGTGAGGTCACCACCCAACCGGCGGGGTTCTTCCCGGTCCTGGCTCGCGCCGAGGGCCTCGAGCCCACCGAGGAGTACCAGTACCGGGACGGCACCCTGCGCCTCGGCCGGGCCGTGCACGCCGACCCGGTGTCGGGCACCAGGCGGGTGGACACCACAGCGGTGTGGGACGCCGGCGGCGGGTCGCTCGCGATCACAACCAGCGACCTCACCACCGACGCCCTGCTCGCGCTCCTCGACCGCTTCGACCTCCGCCCGTCGCCGGAGGGCCTCGCCGTGCTCCCCGCCAACGGGCTCAGCTGGCAGGACGCTCCCCAACTCGTGAAGGAGTTGCCCGGCCTCGGGCTGCTCGAGATCGTGCCCCTCTCGAACGACACCGCGGGTGCTTTGCCGTCGTGGGCGGGCACCGAGGTCGCAGGAGGCGAGCTCTACCGCGACGAGCTGGCCCCGGGGGTGCCCTACCTGGTGCTGGTCACCGACACCGCACGGGTCAACGTGCTACCTGACGAGGGCGCCCTCGAGGCCGCCACCCGAGGGGCGTCGGGCCTCCAGGTCGAGTGGGCCCGCGCATGAGCGGAGCGGCGGCCCGGCGACGGAGTCGCCAGGAGCGGGAGGCATGACCCTCACCGCCACCGCGATCGTGCTCTCGTGGGTCGCCATCATCGTCCTGGCCTCGGCCTTGGCTGGTGTGCTGGCCCGGGTCCACCGCCTCGAGCAGCGCCTCGCGCCGAGCACCGGGCCCGGGTCGGGCGGTGCGGGCCCGACCGGTTCGGGTCCCGGCGTGGGGGCGACCGCCCCACCGGTGCCCGGGGTGGTGCTCGACGACGGGGTCGGTGCCGTCTTGCTCTTCGCCGACCGTGAGTGCGGGTCGTGCCTGCGGGTGCTGCCCACCGCCGTCGAGGCCGGCACCCGCTCGGGCGTTCCCGTGCACGTGCTGTGGAGCAGTGCGACGGCGGTCACCAACGGCAGCCCGCCTGGTGTCACCCACCACCCGGATGCCGGCGCCGCCTACGTCCTCTACGGCGTGGTGGCCGCACCCTGGCTGGTGGTCGTCGCCCCCGACGGCCGCATCGCCGCCACCGGCGCGGCCGGCAGCGTGGCCCGCGCCGCCGAATTGGTGGCGGTGCTCGACCTGCCGGACGACCACCACACGTATCCGCAGCACGAGGAACTCGATCACTGATGGCATCCCCGACCTACGCCGATCTCGTCTCGATGAGCGGGCCTCCGAGGGGCGCCCCCTTGCGCCGGCGGCGCGACGCCGAGCGCGTCCGCTATGCGGCGCCGCCGACGCGACGCGGCTTCCTGGCCGGCGTCCTGGCCACCGGGGTCGGGGCGGGCGTCGCCGCCCTCGGCGTGTTCCCCAAGGCACGGCCGGCGCTGGCGGACCCCGCGCCCGGCCAGTACGGCTACCGCATCTACCAGGGCTGCCCGCCCTACGCCGCCGACGCCGAGTGCGAGCCGGGTTGCGGGCCGTCGCAGGTGCTGGCCGACACGTGCGAGCCGAGCGGCCAGTACTACGGCTGGTTCAAGAACCGCCCCGCCGAGGGGTACCGCCTCCGGCCGGGGGCCTGCTGGGCCGGGTACGACGGCTGGACCTGGGGCCACAACGGGGTCTGCGGCAACTGCCGCCAACACACCGAGTACCGCTGCCACGACGGCTACAAGCTGATCGGCGGGGGCTGGTACCCGAAGATCTGCCGGAAGGTGATCGAGTGCGACGGGCGCGACCCGGACGCTCCCGTCTACCACGACCCGGTCGGCGCGGTGACGTCGATCAGCATCGTGGGCCCGGGCCGCGTCCGCGTGCGCGGCTGGGTCATCGACCCCGACGCCACTCGTTCGCCGGTCACCGTCGGCGTGTACCGCGATGGCGTCCTCGTGGCCCGACCCGTGGCCAATCGGCGCACCACCGCCATCCCGCCCTTCTACTGGGCCAGCGGGCTCGATCACGGCTTCGACGTCACCCTCACCGGGGTGCGACCCGGGGAGCACATGTTCAGGGTCTTCGCCTCGAACATCGGTGAGGGCCGCAACACCAAGCTGGGCGAGAAGCGCCTCCGCGTGCCCTATCCCGCGAACCAGGGCACGGGATGAGGCCACCCCGGGTCCGCCTGGTGACGTGAGCGTCGCCACTCGCGGCCGCCGACTGCTCAGCGACCCTCTGGCGGTCACGGCGACCGCGTCGGTCCTGTTGGGCGTGGGCTGGGTCGAAGGCGCGGCCGTCGTGGTGCTGGTGGCGACCGGCGCCGGAGCCGGGCACTCGCTGTCCGGCAGCGTCTGAAGCCGCAACAGCGCCTACGCGCTCACGCCGCCGGTCTGGCGGCACCGGACCCCCCAACCCGCCGCACTGGCCGCCTTCGTGGCCGCCACCACCGCGGGCGGCCTGACCACCGCGATGCTCCTCTGGCTGCTGTCCGGCCTGTTCTCCCCCCTGCCGGATCGGGGGCGCGTGGCCGTGTTCGGGGTGCTCGCCGTGCTCGTCCTGCTCGCCGGCCACGGCTTCCTCGGCGTGCGCCTGCCGCAGAAGCGCCAGCAGATCCCCCGGACCGTGTTCGACCGCTCGCCGGCCAAGGCCGCGGCTCGGTTCGGCTACGAGCTGGGCACCGGCCTGCGCACCTACCTTCCCAGCGCCGCGCCCCACGTGCTCGCGATCGGCCTCGTCGTGTTGGGCGGCCCTGCGTGGGCGGCCGGCGCGCTCGGCGTCGGCTTCGGGCTCGGACGGGGCCTGTTGCCGGCGCAGCGAGCCCTGGCACCCGACCCCCGACGGTGGGACGCCCGCGCGGCCATCGCCGGCCCCGTGGTCCGAGGTGCCGGAGAGGCCATGGCCCTGGTCGGCCTGTTGGCCGTGGCCATGCTCCTGGCCTGATCAGCGCGTGGTCGTGATCAGCGAGTGGTCGCGATCAGGTCGACCCCGGGCTCGACCTCGCCGAGCCCGTCGGCGCGTCCGGCCCAGATGTTGTTGCAGCGCTCGCACACCTCTTCGGGGACGATGCCCACCTTCATCCCGAAGCTGAAGATGGTGCAGCCGAGGCAGAAGCCGAGGAAGGCCTCGAGGCTGGCGGCGACGAGCAGCATGGCGATGACCACCTGGGCCGCACCGAACAGGGCGAAGCCGAACCACAGGACCGAAGCCGTGACAGTGAACGCGGCGCCGATGCCCTGGGCGAAGCGCTTGGGCGGGCCGGCGCAGAACTTGTGCTCGACGTGCAGGCGTGGAGTGATCACCTGGGTGGACAAGCGCCCGAGGGGGCTGAGGGTGGGACCGGTCAGGACCCGGGCGAGGAAGCCGTAGGTGAGGGGCACCAGGACCCAACCCCAGCCGCTGACGAGGAAGGCCACGGCCATGAGGACGACGCCGGTGGCGACGATGCGCGCCGACGTCTCGTTGACCGGGTTGGGAAAGGAGAAGAGCTCGCTGCGGGTCATGGTTGTCGCCCTGACTGGTGTGAAATCCGACCTACTTGGTCAGGTTTCTACCAGGACCTGGACGACACCACAACCTGCGGTGAGCCGTCGGCTCAGGCGGCCGTGAAGGTGCCTTCGAGGTGCCACACCCCGGTGAAGCCGTCGAAGGAGCCACCCACGATCTGGCTCGACCATTCGAGGGTGTAGGCGCCGGTCTCGGCGTCGTAGGTGCCGGTCACCTCGGTGGTCTCACCCGGGAGGGAGCCGTCGGGCTTGGGGGCGCCCTGGTTGAACTCCTGGCCGCCGTAGGCCGCGGTGACCGCGGAGGTCTGGCCCGTGAGGGTGCCGTCCTCGTTGGTGATGGTCACCGCGTCGACGGGGTCGCCGCTCTCCGGATCGGTGTCCGAGGTCGTGGCGCTGAAGGCCACGCCGAAGAAGGCGACGGGCGCGATGATGGCGTCGGCCAGCGCGTTGCCGTCGGCGTCGAACAGCGGGTCGGGACCGGGCTGGAACTCCCCGGTGGTCAGACCGCCGTCGGTGCCGGGCTCGAGCAGCGTGTAGGTCTGGTCGGTCGCGGTGGAGTCGCCGTTGGGGACGAAGGGCCCGTCGGCCACGGTGCCGCCCGACTGCACCATGCGGAAGTACGAGCCGGCGACCTCATCGCCGTCGGTACCGGGGTCGATGCCGAAGGTGCCGACGAGGTCGCCGGAGGCCGCGGCGGCGGTCGTCTCGGTGGTGTCACCGGCCGTCGTGTCCGACGACGAGTCGTCGCTGTCGCTGTCACTGCCGCACGACGCTGCGACCAGGGCGATGATCACCAACAGGGCGAGCAGCACCGGGCGGATGAGGGAACGGGATCTGGTCATTGGTCCTCCAAAGGGGACGAGGGAACGGGTTCGGAAGCGGGCCCGCCGGCATGACGGGGTCGGGCCACCAGGGCGAGCGCGATCACCGCCACCCCCGGGATCACGAAGAACCAGGGGAACAGCGGGAACGGTGGCAGAGCGGCCACCGCGGCGTAGTTGTCGAGGTTGTCGGCCATCGCGCCGACCATGTCGGACATCTCCGAGAGCAGCTGCGGCCAGTCGTCGGAGAGCTGCGCGGTGGCCGGGTAGTCAGCGGCGCTGCCCCCGTCCTGCTCGACGGCGGCCGGCACCACGGCCGTGCGCAGCTGGCCCTCGCCGCTGCCGATGCTGATGAAGTACCCCTGGATCTGCGTCACCCGGTCGCGGGTCATCAACGACTCGAAGTCATCGATCATGCGCCCACCGCCCGGGGCCCGGGTGAACATCTGGAACACCGCCGGCGCGAGCAGGAGGCCGACGCCCAACACGACCAGAGCGGCGGTGAAGGGGCGGCGGCCCCGCCGGGCGCGCACGAGCGACCAGCCGGCGAACACCGCGAGCAGGACGCCCGGGATCACGAAGAACCACGGGAACAGCGCGAACGGTGGGAGCGAGGAGATCCCGTCGAACTCGTCACGGTTGGCGTCGATGGTGTCGAGCATGTCGTTCATGTCGGCGTCGATGCCGTCCCACTGCTCGACGAACGCCGCCGCCTGCGGGTACTCGGCTGCGAACTCGTCGGTGGTGCCGAGGGCCGGCTGGAGCTCACCGGAGGTCTCGTCCCGGGCCGCCCCGATCTCGTCGAGGTAGCCCCGGAAGTCGGTGATGGTCTGCTGGTTCATGAACGGGCGGAACTCCTCGATCATGGTCCCGCCCTGCGGCGCACGGGTGAACATCTGGAACGCCGCTGGCGCCAGTGCCAACCCGATGCCCAGCGCCAGGATCACGACGAGCGGCCAACGACGACCGCTCGCCGCTGTGGGACTCCCGCCGGTCATGTCCTCAACCTAGGGACCCTGCCCCCGCACTGACAGGGCCGAAGGTCACCGAACGCTGGGCGACGCACGGAGCGTCAGCCGCCGGTGGTGCTCCAGTGCCAGGGCTCGCTGGGCAGGTTGTAGAGCCCGTAGGTGCCGGCGTTGGCGCTGAGCCACACGTACCCGGGGTCGGAGCGGGAGGAGATGAGGCGGCCGTTGTTGGTGAAGTCGATGGCGAGGCCGCGCTCGTGCATCGACGTGCCCACCCGTGCCGTTGGCGGGGAGCAGGCCGACGGCGGCGAGTTGACGGGGTCGGGGCAGTTGGCCTGGCGCACGGCCATCTGCGCCGCAGGGTCGCGATAGCCGCCACCCCCGAGGCTGAGCCCGGCGGAACGCGAGGCGTTGAGCAGCCCCGCCACCTGGCCGGCGATCGAGGCGGCCACGGTGATGCCGCCGACGGTCGAGAGCGAGATCGCGCCCGGCGACGGGACAGGGCTCAGGGGACCCCCGCCGCCGGGGTTCTGCGCCGCGAGCGCGGCCTGCTGCGCGGCGATCTGCGCCGACAGGTCGGCGTCGAGCCGCTCGAGGTTGGCGGCCTCGGCCAGGCGAGACTCGATGCGACGATCCACGTCGGCGGCAAAGGCGGCCTGACGAGCCTGCGCCGCTTCGAGGTCGGCGAGGCGGCGCTCGGCCCGTTGGCGCTGCTCCTCGGCCCGTTGCTCGGCTTCCTGAGCCCGCGCCCGCTCGTCTCGAAGATCCTCCCGTGCGGCCGTGAGCTGGTCCGCGATGTCCGCGTTGCGCCCACTGGTCAGGTCGAGCAGGGCCTGACGCTCGGCCACCTGGAGGGGGTTGCCCTCGTTGAGCACCTCGATGTCGCCCGAGTTCGACCCCTCGCGGATGTAGGAGTCGACGGCCACACTCTGCTGGTGCGCCTCGAGCAGGTCGATCTGGGCCTGGGCGGCCTGGACGGCGGCTCGTGCCTCCTCGATGTCGCGCTCGGCGCGCCGCACGGCCCGCTGCGCGTCCTCGACCGCGCTCTCCTGGGCCGCGACGTCACGCCGCAGGGCGGCGAGGGCCTGCTCGAGCTGCGCGTCCGTGGCCCGCAGGGCGTCGAGGTCGGCGGCCGTGGCGGCCTGCTCCTCACGCACCTGCTCCCGGCGACTGCGGGCGTCGCCGTCGCTGGTCTGTCCCCACGCCGCCGGCGCCACGGCCACGAGCAGCGCGGTGAGCGCCGCTGCCGCGGTGAGCCGAACCGTGGTTGTGCTGGTGGACACGTGCTGACAACACCCTTCGGACGCGTTCGCAGGACCCCGCCCGCCCGCTCAAGGGCAACGTAACACAGGCCCGCGGGGCGACCGTCAGGGGACGAGGAGGCGCCACACTGCGTCGTCGAGGGCCCGCCCGAGCGGCGGCGGCGGCGGCGGACCGTCCTCGACGTCGATCTGGTCGCTGCGCACGAACAGCAGCGGACCGTCGAGGTGGCCACCGACTCGAGTGACCGGACGCTCGACGTCACCGCGGAGCGCGTGGGGCTCCTCGCCGTCACCCACGGCGACCACGAGGCACGGCACGCCGTCGAGCACCCCCGGGGGGAGGAGATCGAAGAAGGCCTTGGTCACCCCGCTGTAGGTCCCCCGGTACACCGGCGTCGCCAGGAGCAGCGCCTCGGCGCCCGCCACGAGGGCGATGGCGTCCGAGACCGAGCGGTGCAGGCGCCGGCCGAGCAGCGCCTCCGCGTCGAGTCGGTGCAGCGCCACGACGGCGCCGCCGTCGACGCCCGCCGCCGCTCGCTCCGCCAGGTGCCCGGTGGGCGAGACGGGGAAGGCGCTACCGTCGAGGGCCACGAGACGGCCGACCAACCCCACCTCCGCTCGGGAGGGAGGACTGCGGTGGAGGTGGAACCGGCCGGCCGTCATCGCGATCTGGTGAACCCGGGTGATCAGGCCGCTGCGAAGGTGCCTTCGAGGTGCCAGACACCGGTGAAGCCGTCGAAGGGCCCGCCCACGATCTGGCTGGCCCAGTCGAGGGTGTAGGCCCCGGTCTCGGCGTCGTACGTGCCGCTCACCGCGGTGGTCTCGCCGGGGCTGGAGCCGTCGGGCTTGGGTGCGCCCTGGTTGAAGAACTGGTTGCTGTAGGCGGCGCTGACCGCGGTGGTCTGGCCCGTGAGGGTGCCGTCCTCGTTGGTGATCGACACGGCATCGACGGCGTCGCCCGACTGCGGGTCGTCCTCGTTGGTGGCGAGGCTGAAGCCGACGCCGAAGAACACGGTGGGCTGGATGATCCCGTCGGCGAGGGCGTTGCCCGCGTCGTCGAAGGCCGGGTCGGGGTCGGGTTGGTAGTCACCGGCGACGAGGCCGCCGTCGGCGCCCGTCTCGAGCAGGGTGTAGGTCTGGTCGTCGGCGGACGAGTCCGAGTTCGGGACGAAGGGCCCGTCGGCCAACGTCCCACCCGACTGCACCATGCGGAAGTACGAGCCGGTCACCTCGGTGCCGTCGGACGCGCCGGGGTCGATGCCGAAGGTGCCGACGAGCTCGCCCGAGGTGGCTTCGGTGGTCGTGGTGGCGCCCTCTCCGTCGGTGGCGGCGGTGGTCGACGAAGAGGACTCGTCGCTGTCGCTGCTGCAGGCGGCGCCCAGCAGGGCGAGCACCGCCACGAGGGCGAATGCCGCCAGCAGGCGGGGGTTTCGGGGTCGGGTCATGGATCCTCCTGGGGAACCTGGGGTTGGGAACGGTGGGTGGGGCGGGGGCGGGCCGTCAGGGCGAGGGCGATGACGGCCACGCCGGGCACGACGAAGAACCAGGGGAAGAGGCCGAAGGGGGGTAGCGCCGCGATCCCCTCGTAGTTGTCGAGGTTGTCGGCCATGGCGCCGACCATCCCCGACAGCTCGGAGACGATCGCGGGCCAGTCCTCGGAGAGCTGGGCCACGGCGGGGAATCCGGCGGCAGGGTCGGCCTCGGTGGCGGCGGGCACCGCCCCGGTCCGCAACTGGCCCTCGCCGGCACCGATGGTGATGAAGTAGCCCTGGATGGTGGTCACCCGCTCGCGGGTCATCAGGGACTCGAAGTCGGCGATCATGGCCTGGCCGCCCGGGGGGTGCAGACCGCCGCGTGGAGCGAGGCCCACGACGCCACCCAGGAGGTGCCGCCGCCGTACAAGAGCTTCCTCGAGGAGAGCCGCCCGGGCCTGCGCTTCCACTACCGCGCCATCGAGCACCTCCTGCATCAGCTCCTCGAGCAGGAGGCGGCGTGGGACACCTTCTTCGCCCACGCCGGCATCAAACCCGTCCTGGTGCTCTACGAGAACTTCGCCGGCGACTACACCACCTCGATCGTTCGCCTGCTCGAGCGCCTGGACCTCGAGCCGCCGGCGGACGCGTCGAAGCTCGAGCCGCCCCTCAAGCAGCAGTCCGACGCCATCAACGACGACTGGGTGCGCCGCTACAGCGAGATCAAGCTCGGCACCGAGTTCGACCTCACGCCGGCGCCGGTGGGTTCGGCAACAGGAGGCTGACGGCAACGCGTCCGCCACTGCCCTGTTCTTCCGGACATATGTCCGTTATCATGGATAGTGATGGATCTGTCCCGGCCGTACGCGGATATCCTGACCGGCGCCCGAGGCCGCGTCGTGGCTGCCCTCGTTCAGGCCGGGACCGGCGCGACCATCCGTGAGCTCGCCGCCCGGGCGGGCACCTCTCCCCAGGGCACCCTCGACGTGGTGACCGACCTCGCCGAGTCCGGCATCGTCGACACCGATCGGGTCGGGCGGTCGGTCGTCGTGACCCTGAACCACGAGCACCTGGCCGTCCCGAGCCTCACGGAGCTGGTGGCCCTACGCCTGCGCCTGGTCGAGCGGCTCACCTCCCACCTCGCCGACTGGCCGCCGATCCTCGACGCGGCCTGGCTCTTCGGGTCGGCCGCTCGTGGCGACGGCGGCCGGGACTCCGACATCGACATCCTGCTGGTGGCATCCCGCCCCGACGACCCGAGGTGGGACCACCACACCGACGAGTTGCGGCACGTCGTCGAGCGGTGGACGGGGAACCCCGCCCAACTGGTCGAGTACGACGAGGACGCGTTCGCCGCGCTGGTGGCGTCGGACGCCCCGCTGGTGGTCTCGTTGCGAGCTGACGCCATCGCGCTGACCCCAGCCGCCCGACGCCGGCTCCGGCGGGCGTCATGAGTGCCAGGGCCTCGCAACGATCGGTTCCCTGTGGCACCTCCGACGCCCGCAGCCGGCTCGTCGATGCCCGCGCCTTCCTGGACGTCGCAGAGGTCTTCGACAACACGGATGTCATCGCCACGAACGCCATCCACGCCGCGATCGCGGCGGCGGATGTCCTGTGCTGTCTGGCCCTGGGGAAGCGATCCAGCAGCGCGAACCACAGCGACGCCGGGGAGCTTCTGCACCAGGTCGACGCGACCGCCGCCAACTCCCTGCGGCGCTGCCTCGACCTGAAGACGAAGGCGGCCCATGAAACGAGGGACCTGTCGGCGAAGGACGCGGCCGCAACCGTGCGCCACGCCACCCACCTCGTCGAAGCGGCGGAGAAGGCCCTGCTCGCCGCCCCCTGATGAGGTGCGCCGCCGCTCAGCGGAAGCCGGCGAGTCGCAGCGCCGCAGCAAGCGCGGCATCGCCACCTCGCTCCCGCCTCAGCGGCGGACCCAGGACTCCGGGTCGCTGAGGAGCTCGTCCACGACGGGGGGCAGCTCGGCCTTGGCGATGGCGTCCACGGTGACGACCTCGAGGACCGAGCGCAGGCTGGCCCGGGCCGCCACCCAGACGGGCTTGAGGGCGCCGGCGGCGCCGCCGTACTCCAGCTCTTCGGGGGGGATGCCCCGCACGTCGGCGAGGGGACCCTCGACGGCGCGGATGATGTCGGCCACCGAGATGGTGTCGGCGGGCTTGGCGAGCCAGTAGCCACCGTCGGCGCCCCGCTGGCTGCGGACCATGCCGGCCCGGCGCAGCTCGGAGAGGATGCTCTCGAGGAACTTGAGGGGGATGCCCTGGGTGGTGGCGATCTGGTCGCCCTTCAGGGGGCCCTCGCCCGCCGCGACCGCGAGCTCGACGGCGGCGCGCACGGCGTAGTCGACCTTCGCGGAGACACGCATGACCCGTATCCTTCCATGCGCGCTGTCCCCGCTCTTGTGAAGCGCCGTCACGTCGCCCCCCTCCCGCTACGCCGCACCGATGGGCTTCACCCACACCTGGGCACCAGGCACGACCGAGAATTGCTCGACGGTGCCCCGCGTCAGCTGGGCCCAGGCCGGCTCGCCGTCGATCACCAGGTCGGCGCGCACCTCGAAGCCGAGGCGCACGACGCGCTCGACGGTGGCCTGGACGCCACCCGCGAGGGGTTGGTCGGACAGCTCGAGATCGTGCGGGCGCACCTGGCGGCCGGCGACGGTGGTCACCGGACCGAGGAAGCTCATGACGAAGTCGTTGGCGGGGTGGTCGTAGAGCTCGTCGGGGGTGCCGACCTGCTCGACCTTGGCGTCGGCGAGGACCACGATCTCGTCGGCCACGTCCATGGCCTCCTCCTGGTCGTGGGTCACGATGACCGTGGTGACGTGCACCTCGTCGTGGAGCCGGCGCAACCAGGTCCGCAGCTCCTTGCGCACCTGGGCATCGAGGGCGCCGAAGGGCTCGTCGAGCAGCATCACCGAGGGCTCCACCGCGAGCGCCCGCGCCAAGGCCATGCGCTGGCGCTGGCCCCCGGACAGCTGCGACGGCAGGCGGTCACCGAAGTTCTCCAGGTGCACCAGCTCGAGCAACTCGTCCACCTTGGCCTTGATCTCGGCCTTGGGGCGCTTGCGGATCTCGAGGCCGAAGGCCACGTTGCGCCGCACCGAGAGGTGCTTGAACGCGGCGTAGTGCTGGAAGACGAAGCCCACGTTGCGCTGTTGCGGCGGCAGGCCGGTGGCGTCCTCGCCGGCGATCTCCACCACTCCCTCGTCGGGGACCTCGAGGCCGGCGATGACCCGCAGCAGGGTGGACTTGCCGCCGCCGCTCGGCCCCAGCAGGGCGGTCAGGGACCCGGTCGCGATGTTCACCGAGACGTCGTCGAGGGCAACGAACTCGCCGAAGCGCTTCGTGACGTTCCTCGCTTCGATGCTCACAGGGAATCGTCCTTCTCGTCGTCGGGGCGGAGCAGGTTGGTGAGGACCAGCGACACGATGGCGATGACCGCCAGCGAGACCGAGATGGCGTAGGCCGAGGTCTGGTCGAAGCCGCGGAACTGCTGCTCCACGTAGAGGGTCAGGGTCTGGGTCTCGCCCACGATGCGGCCCGACACCACGGCGACGGCACCGAACTCGCCGATGGAACGGGCGAGGGTGAGCACGACGCCGTAGGCGACGGCCCAGCGGATCGAGGGCAAGGTGATGCGACGGAACGTCTGGACGCCGTTGGCCCCGAGGGTCCAGGCCGCCTGCTCCTGCTCGGTCCCGATCTCCTCGAGCACCGGGGCCACCTCCCGCACGACCAGGGGCAGCGAGACGAACATCGTCGCCATCACCATGCCGGGGGTGGAGAAGATGATGTTGACGCCCTGGTCGGCGAACCACCCGCCGACGGTCGTGAGGCGGCCGTAGACGAGGATCAGGGAGAGGCCGACCACCACGGGGGAGACGGCCATCGGCAGGTCGATGAGGGCGTCGAAGACCCGCTTGCCGGGGAAGCGGCCCCGCACCAGCAGCATCGCCGCGGTCACCCCGAACAGTCCGTTGCCGAGCACGGCGAGGAAGGCGACCTTGAAGGTCAGCTTGAACGCGTGGATGGCGTCGGGCTCGGTGAGGGCGTCGATCACCGGGCCGACGCCGTTCTCGAAGGTGCGCCAGAAGATCAGGCCCACCGGGATCACGAGCAGGAACGCGAGGTAGAACAACGCCACGAGGCGCAGCGCGATCTGGCCCTTGCGCGAGCCTCGGGCCACGGGCCGGCTAGAAGCCACGGCGGGCGCTCCAGCGCTGGACGAGGTTGAGGCCGAGCAGCACCACCAGGGCGACGAACAACAACGTGGTCGACACCGCTGCGGCGGTGACCTTCTGGTCGGTCTCGATCTGCCCGTAGATGAACACCGACGCCACCTCGGTCTCGAACGGCACGTTGCCCGAGATCAGCACCGTGGAGCCGAACTCGGCGATGGCGCGGGCGAACGACAGGGTGGCGCCGGCCACGATGGCGGGCACCAGGTTGGGCAGCACGACGCGACGGAACACGGTGAGGTTCCCGGCGCCGAGCGAGGCCGCGGCCTCCTCCATGTCGGTGTCGAGCTCGATCAGGACGGGTTGCACCGTGCGCACCACGAACGGGAGCGTCACGAAGGCGAGGGCCACCGCCACCGCCAGCCGGGTGTAGGCGATGTCGACGCCGATGGGGCTCTTGGGCCCGTACAGGCCGACCAGTACGAGGCCGGCGACGATGGTGGGCAGCGCGAAGGGAAGGTCGATGATCGCGTCGACGAGGCGCTTGCCCCAGAAGTGGTCCCGCACGAGCACCCAGGCGATGAGCACGCCCATCACCGCGTTCAGGACGGCGACGACGGCGGACAGGACGATCGTGAGCCGCAACGAGGCCAGCGCCTGCGGGCCGGTGATGGCGTCCCAGAAGAAGGCGAAGCCCTTCTCCTGGGATTGCAGGGTGATGGCGGCCAAGGGGATCACCACGATCACGCTGAGGTAGATCGTGGCGACGCCGAGGCCGATGTTCTGTGCCCGTCGAGGTTGCACGCGGCGTCGTGGCCGCGCCGGGCGGGCGGGCCCGGGCGGCCGCGACCCGGAGGTCGCGGCCGCCGCGGGCTCAGGACTCAACCTGGACCCCGATGCCTTCCTGGACGTCCTTCATGATGGAGTCCTCGGTGTCGAAGAAGGTGTCCATCACCTCGGTCCACCCACCGAAGTCGTCGATGTTGGCGATGGCGATGTCGGTGGGGAACTCGAAGCCCTCCGGCGGGTCGACCCCGTCGATCACCGGGCGGTAGCCGTTGTCGGCGAAGATCTGCTGGCCCTCTTCGGTGAAGAGGTAGTCGTAGAAGGCCTGCGCCTGCTCGGCGTGCTCGGTGGTCTCGGTGACCGCCACCGGGTTCTCGATGAGGATGGTCTGCGGCGGGATCACGTAGTCGATGTCCGCACCGTTCTGCTGGGCGAAGATGGCCTCGTTCTCGTAGCCGAGCAGCACGTCCCCGGCGCCGCCGGTGAAGGTCTCGAGCGACTTGCGGGCGCTGTCGTCCTGCACGGTGACGTTGGCGTAGAGGTCGTTGAGGTACTGGATGGCCTCTTCCTCGGTGGCCCCCTGCTCGATCTGGCTGGCGTAGGCCGCCATCACGTTCCAGCGGGCACCGCCGGAGGTGAACGGGTTGGGGTTGATGACCTCGATGCCGTCGGCGGTCAGGTCGTCCCAGGTCTCGATGCCCTCGGGGTTGCCGCTGCGCACCATGAAGACCACGACGGACTCGGTCACGTTGCCGTCGGTGGGGGTCTCGTTCCAGTCCGGCGCCACGATCTCGTTGTCGACCAGGCGGTTCATGTCGGGCTCGAGCGAGAACTCGACGACGTCGGCGGGCAGGCCCTGTTCGGCCACGGCCCGGCTCTGGTCGCCGGAGCTGCCGAAGGACTGCTGGAAGGTGACGCCGGCGCCGGCGTCGGTCTGCTGGAACGCCTCGGTGAGCTCGCCGTACGCGGCCTCGGGGGTGGAGTAGGCGACGATCGAGAGCTCCACGTCCTCGCTGCCGCCGCTGTCACCGCCGCCACTCGCGTCGTCGCTGTCACTGCCACAACCGGCGGCGACCAGCGCGAAGGCGCTGAGCACGGCCGCCAGGAACAACAGTCGTCGTTTCGACATCAGATGATCTCCATGTTTCTCTAGTGGAATGATGGAGAATATTGACAAGCTAGGAGATCGTCAAGCTCGGATCTGCGGACCGCCCCGAAAAGCAGCGCCGCCGCCCCAGCGGGGCGGCGGCGGGTCCTGCTCGGAGCGGGGCCGTCAGGCGGCGGCGGGCACCACCGGGGCGGGCGTCGCCGCGAGGGCCTCGGCGTAGCTCATCCAGCGGCCGGCCTCGAAGTCGTAGAGCTTGCAGACCCGGGTGTTGGCCATGTAGTCCCGGAAGCTCAGGTGCTCGTCGTGGATGACGCCGGGGAAGGCCTCCTCGATGGCGTCGGTGGCGAGCTCGAGGTTGTACATGGGGATGCGCACGTCCACGTGGTGGGGGACGTGGACCATGATCCAGTGCACGAAGAAGTTGAGCACCGGGTTGACCCGCAGGACGGTGGTGCCCTCCATCTGGCCGTGCCACTTCGTCCACTCGCGGCGCTTCCACCAGCGGATGCCGGGCTGGATGTGGTGCACGTGCACGAACGAGCCGATCACGTAGCCGAAGGCGAGGAAGGGCAGGAACACGACCCGGGCCACGAGCCACGCCGTGCCGAGCACGCCCAGGCCGGCGGTGGCGCCGTAGGCCACCAGGGCGAGGCTGGCGGCGGCCACGAAGCCGAGCACGATGAAGCGGTCACGACGGATCTTCGACTGCCAGCGCTTCGGCGGCTCGCCGAAGGCCATGCGCTTCCACCAGATCTCGCGCACGTAGTAGACGCCGGCGCCGGCCCACGACCACTCGAAGCGGTGGCGGGCCCGCTGGAAGCGGTTCATGGCCACGTACTGCTCGGCGGTGTAGGGGTGCCAGACGAAGTCGAAGTCCTGGCGCACGGTGTAGTGGTGGTGCACCCGGTTGTGGCCGAGCTTCCAGCCCTCGTAGACGTGCCAACCCGGGAGCATGGCGATGTGGCCCACGATGGAGGCGAGGCGCTCGCTCTTGAACAGCGCGCCGTGGGCGGCGTCGTGGGCGACGATGAACAGCCCGGAGATGACGAGGGCGGCCAGCACCAGGAACGGCGCCACGATCAGCGGGTTGGCGAAGGTGAACAGACCCCAGATCGCGAATGCGTAGAGGGCCACGTCGCGGGCGAAGTAGGCGAGGCCCTTCCACGTCGGGTTCTCGTACGCCTCTGGAGGGATGACGTCGAGCACGGGGCGCAACGAGCCCCGTTCGTTCTTGGCGTCCTTCTTGTCGGCGTCCTGGTGGTCGGCCCCGACGGCAGCGGCGTCCGTGACCGGGGGGGTGATGGTGGTGGCCATGCGACCAGCCTACCTACCGGTAGGTAGGGAGTCGAGCGCGGTGGTCCCATCGACGGGTGAGATCGGTCACACTGCGCTGATGGCGCCGCTGCCCCGCTCCATCAAGCCGATGAAGGCGGTGCTGGGCGACGGGCTGCCCCACGACGACCCCGACGCGCCCCAATGGACCTACGAGCTCAAGTGGGACGGCATGCGCGTGCTCGCCTACGTCGACCCCACCGCGGAGCCGCCGGTGCGCCTCGAGAGCAGCAACCAGCGCGACGTCACCGCCAGCTTCCCCGAGCTCGCCACCCTGGTCGACGCCACCGGCGGCCGCCCCGCGGTGTTCGACGGCGAGGTGGTGGCCTTCGCCGACGGCCGCCCCAGCTTCGGACGCCTCCAACAGCGCATGCACCTGACCGGCGCCGCAGAGGTGGCCCTGCGCCAGGCCGAGGTGCCCGTCCTCTACGAGGTGTTCGACCTGCTCCACTTCGACGGCCACGACACCACCCCCCTCGCGTACGAGGACCGCCGGCGCCTGCTCGCCTCGCTGTTGGCGGACGCTGCCGACCCTGGCGTCGAGGCCGGCGGCCGACGGTGCTGGATGCTCAGCGAGGCCCACGACGACGGTGACGCCCTCTTCGACGCGGCCCGGGCCCTCAGGCTGGAAGGGGTGATGGCGAAACGCCGGGCCAGCCCCTACGAACCGGGCAAGCGCAGCCCCAACTGGCGCAAGGTGAAGGTGCGCTGGGAGCAGGAGCTTGCGGTGGGCGGCTGGCTCGCCGGCGAGGGCAACCGGGCCGGACGCCTGGGCGCCCTGCTCGTCGGCTACCACGACCCCGACGCCCCCGGCCGACCCCTGCGCTACGCCGGCCGGGTGGGCACCGGGTTCACCGAGGCCGAGCTGCGCCGCCTCGGCACCCTGCTCGACGCCCTTGCCGACGACGCCTGCCCCTTCGACCCGCCACCGCCCCGACCGGTGGCCCGGGCGGCGCATTGGGTCACGCCCGACCTGGTCGTCGAGGTGAGCTTCGGCGAGTGGACCTCCGACGGCGTCCTGCGCCACCCCGCGTACCGTGGTCAGCGCGAGGACAAGGCCGCCGCCGACGTCGTCCGGGAACTGCCAAGCTGACGGCATCGTGACCCCATCCCCCACCGCCGACGAGATCCGCCTCGCCATCCCGGCCCAGCCGGAGTACGGGCGCCTGGCCCGGGTCACCGTCGCAGGGCTGGCCCTGCGCCTGGGCTTCTCCCACACGGAGGTGGAGGACCTGCGCCTCGCGGTGGACGAGGGGCTCATCCTGTTGCTCGACGGCAGCGGCCACGACGGCGAGGTGGAGGCGCTCTACCGCCTGCTCGACGACGCCATCGAGGTCGAGCTCACCGCGAACCTCGGCCGAAGGGTGCCCCGGCCGAGCAAGGCGGCCATCGAGCGCTTCCAGACCATGGTCGCCGACCTCGTCGACGTCGCGGTGGCCGACCCCGCCAAGCGCACCGTGCGCTTCCGCAAGGCCCGCCGCTGACGAGCTAGTGCCGCGTCAGGCAACGTTTGCACGGTTGTCGGCGAGCCGGGGGCGTCGCTCGCAAGGCGCGGCGAGGAGTCCCACTGTTCTCCGTTCGGCGACGAGGCGGAACGCAGCGAGCGGCGTCATCCGGCCGTCGAGAACCCGGAAGGGTTGTCTGACGGGGCACTAGCCCGTGTGGCCCCAGCCGCCGACCCCGCGCTCGGTCTCGTCGTGGGCGTCGACCTCGCGGAAGGCGACGTGCTCGACCTTCTGGACCACGAGCTGCGCCACACGGTCACCCCGCTCGACCGTGTAGGTCTCAGCGGGGTCCAGGTTGACCAACAGCACGATGAGCTCGCCGCGGTAGCCGGAGTCGATGAGGCCCGGGGTGTTGAGGCAGGTGACCCCGTGCTTGAGAGCGAGGCCGCTCCGGGGCTGGATGAAACCGGCGCAGCCCTCGGGGATGGCCACGGCAACGCCGGTCGGCACCTGGGCCCGCCCGCCCCCTGGTTCGAGCACGACCCGCTCACGCGCCAACAGGTCCACGCCGGCGTCACCGGGGCGGGCGTAGGCGGGCAGCGGCAGGTCGGGATCGAGCCGCAGCAGGGGGACCTCGAGGGGCGCATCGGGCACGGGGCGATGCTACGACGCCGTCCGGGGGGCCGGACCCCGTACGCTCCTGGCGTGCTCGCCTGGATGGACCTCGAGATGACCGGACTCGACCCCGGCCGCCACGTGATCGTGGAGATCGCCACCCTCCTCACCGACGACGAGTTGAACATCGTCGCCGAGGGCCCCGACCTCGTCGTCCACCAACCGCCGGAGGCCATGGCCGAGATGGACGAGGTCGTGGTCAAGATGCACACGAGCAGCGGCCTGCTGACGGCCATCGAGGCCTCGACGGTCTCGCTCGAGGACGCCGGCGCTCAGACGCTGGCCTTCTTGAAGGAGCACATCCCCGACGCCCGCAGCATCCCGCTGTGCGGCAACTCGATCGGCACCGACCGCCGCTTCCTCGCCGCCTACCTGCCCGAGATCGAGGACTTCCTCCACTACCGCTCGGTCGACGTCTCCACCATCAAGGAGCTGGCGAAGCGCTGGTACCCCGACCTCGAGGGCTCCGCCCCGGGCAAGGCCAGCGCCCACCGGGCCCTGGACGACATCAAGGAGAGCGTCGCCGAGCTCGCCTACTACCGCGAGCATGTCTTCAAGGCGCTCCCCACCACCTGAGCCCCGCCGCTGAGCGGGCCGGGGGCCGGCGAGGACCAGGACTTCCCCTACGAGGTCGAGTACTCCGCCTTCATCGGCGGCCCGCCGATGCTCCAGGCCTTCCAGGGCGGTTCGCTCGACACCGGCTTCATCGGCACCACGCCGCTGATCTTCGCCCAGGCGCAGGACCAGGGCATCCGGGCCGTGGCCGCCTGGGCCACGCCCAACAGCAGCTACGGCCTGGTCACCGCTCCTGACGGCGACGACATCTCGGACTGGTCCGACCTCGAGGGCAAGAAGGTCGCCTTCCAGCAGGGCACCGCCGGCGAGGCGGCGCTGCTCCAGGCCCTCGACGACGCCGGCCTGACCCTCGACGACATCACGCCGGTGAACGTCCCGATCACCGAGACCTCCGCCGCCCTCCAGAGCGGGTCGGCCGATGCCGGCGTCCTCGTCGAGCCCCTGATCAGCGTCTACCTCGGCGCCAACCCGGACGGCGCCAAGGTGGCGGTGCCGAACGAGCTCACCGACCGCTCCTCGCTGCTCATCGCCACGGACGAGGCCCTCGACGACCCCGCGGTGTCGGCGGCCCTCGGTGACTACATCGCCCGGCTGGTGCGCTCGTTCGCCTACCTGGCCGACCACCCCGAGGACGTGGCGCAGGCGGTCTACGTCGAGCAGTACGGCCTGACCGCCGAGCGCGCCGCCGAAGTCCAGGACGAGGTCGGCTCCCCCAGCTTCTACGAGCTGCCCGGCGACCTCGTCGAGCCCCAGCAGCGCCTGGCCGACCTGTTCCAGGCCCAGGGAGAGATCCCCGACCAGCTGGACGTCGCCACCGAGTTCGACAGCCGTTACAACGCCCTGGTCCAAGAGGCGGCGGGCCAGTGACGGTCACCTACGACGCCGAGTCGGCGGCCCCCCTTCCCCCGGTGGCCGCCGGCTCGGTGATCGTCCAGGACGGGACGACGCCGGCCTCCACCACCGGCCTGACACAGCTGGCGACCCACGCAGAAGGCGAGCGGGAGGCCCGAGGCCCCCTCATCCCTCGTGGCCTCGAGCGGCTGGCCGGCGTCGTCCTCTTCTTCATCGTCTGGGAGTTGGCCTCGCGCCTGGGGTGGATCAGCCCGCAGGTGCTCGCCGGTCCCTCGACTGTGCTCACCGCCGGCGTGGACATGGTCCAGGACGGCACCTTGGGTACGGCCATGTGGGCCTCCCTCCAACGGGTGCTCTGGGGCCTCGCCATCGGCATCCCCCTCGGTGCGGCCCTCGCCCTGCTGGCGGGCCTCACCCGACCGGGTGACGACCTCATCGACGGCAACGTGCAGATGCTGCGCTTCGTGCCCATCATCGGCCTGCAGTCGCTGCTCATCCTCTGGCTGGGCCTCGGCGAGACCACCAAGGTGAGCCTGATCGTGCTGGGCGTGACCTTCCCGGTCTACGTCAACACCTACTCGGCCATCCGCGCCCAGGACCCTCGCTATGACGAGCTGGCCGCCGTGGTCGGGCTGACCCACCGAGCGCGGTTGCGCCAGGTGGTGATGCCGGGGGCGCTGCCGGGCTTCCTGGTGGGCGTACGCATGGCCACCGCGGTGGCCTGGCTGCTCCTGGTCTTCGCCGAGCAGCTCAACGCCCAGAGCGGTCTCGGCTACCTCATGATCCGCGCCCAGACGTTCTTCCAGAGCGACGTCATCGTCGTCTGCCTCGTCACCTACGCGGTGCTCGGGTTGCTGTCGGACGGGCTCGTCCGCTTCCTCGAGAGGAGGTTCCTGCGGTGGCAGCCGTCGTCACGGTAGGACTCAAGCGCAGCTTCGGTGACCGCGAGATCCTGCGCTCCATCGACCTCGAGCTGGCGCCCGACGAGTTCGTGGCCCTGCTCGGCCGCAGCGGGTCGGGCAAGTCGACGCTCCTGCGCATCCTCGCCGGCCTCGACCGGGGCGCCCAGGGCGAGATCTGGGTGCCGGAACGACGGGCCGTCGTGTTCCAGGACGCCCGCCTCCTGCCATGGCGCTCGGTGCTCGACAACGTCATCCTGGGCCAGAACGGCCGTGAGGCCCGCGAAGCCGGCCGGCGGGCGCTCACCGAGGTCGGCCTCGCCGGCCACCAGGACGTGTGGCCCAAGACCCTCTCGGGCGGCGAGGCCCAGCGCGTCGCCCTGGCCCGGGCCTTGGTGCGCGATCCGGCCCTGCTGTTGCTCGACGAGCCCTTCGGGGCGCTCGACGCCCTCACCCGCCTCAAGATGCACGCCCTCGTCAAGGAGCTGTGCGAGCGCCACCGCCCCGCCGTGCTGCTCGTGACCCACGACGTCGACGAGGCCATCCGCCTCGCCGACCGGGTGCTGGTCCTCAGCGACGGCGTCATCTCCCTCGACGTGCGCACCGCCGACCACAGCGAGGAGACGCTGCGCCAGCGCCTGCTCGACGAGCTCGGCGTGCAGCTCGGCTTCGGCCACGTGCCTGCCGCCGACCCCCTCGACCCCCTCGACCCCGACTTCGATCCCAACCTCGACCCTGCTCTCGTGAAGGAGCCACAGCTGTGACCGCCACCATCACCTCCGCCGACGCCACCGAGGCGCGTCCGACCGAAACCCTGCCCTTCGAGGTCGTGCCCCTGTCGGGCTCGATCGGCGCCGAGATCCGCGGCGTCGACCTGCGCCGCGACCTCGACGACCGTACCGTCGCCGCCATCCGCACGGTGTGGCTGGATCGCAAGGTCGTGTTCTTCCCCGGCCAGCACCTGACCCCGGAGGAGCACCTCGCCTTCGCCGCCCGCTTCGGCGACCCGACCGAGGGCCACCCCGTCATACCGGGCCTCGACGGTCACCCGCAGGTCTTCGAGATCGACTACTCGGCGCCCCGCGAGCTCTACGCCAACTACGGCGACGTCTCGCGACGCACGCGGGGCCTCGACTGGCACACCGACGTCACCTTCGTGGCCCGGCCGCCCCTCGGCTCGATCCTGCGCGCCGTGGTCGCTCCGCCCGCCGGCGGCGACACCCTCTTCTCCGACCAGCAGGCGGCCTACGAGGGTCTGAGCGACGCCCTCAAGGCGTTCCTCGACGGCCTCACCGCCACGCACGACGGCCGCGCCGCCTTCCAGGGCGTGCTCGACCAGGTCGGCGAGGGCGCCTGGGAGGGCGAGGCCTTCACCCGCCTCGAGCCCGTCGTGCACCCAGTCGTGCGCACCCACCCCGAGACCGGGCGCAAGGGACTGTTCGTCAACCCGGGCTTCACCTCGCACATCAACGAGCTGTCCCGAGCCGAGAGCGACACCCTGCTCGACTTCCTCTACACCCACTCCGTGCGGCCCGAGTACGTCGTGCGCCGGCACTGGACCGCCGGCGACATCGGCTTCTGGGACAACCGGTCCACCCAGCACTCGGTGGTGGGCGACTACGGCGACCAGCACCGCGTGATCCAGCGCGTCACCCTCCAGGGCGACGTCCCGGTCTGACGGTCAGGTGGCCAGCTCGCGGCCCTTCCAGGTGACCCGCCGGCGCACGTAGACGTCGAAGAGCGAGCGGGCGAACACGAACAGGAAGAACGCAAGCGCCACGGGGTAGACCAGCGCGGTCATCGGGTGGAACGACCCGATGCGGCGCAGCATCCACAACAGCTGGCCGGCCACGGCGGCGTAGACCAACGCGGCGGGGGTGAGCTCGGCGGCGCCCTCGAGCAGGGCGGCGCCGAAACCCCACGCCGCCTCCAGGCACAGCGAGATCCACGCCGCGATGAGCACGAGGGTGAGCTTGCGGGTACCGGCGGCGCCGCCGGCGAAGTTCTTGGTCCAGCCCTCGAGCAGGTGGCGCAGGCCGTCGGGGTACATGCGGAAGCGGACCGTTCCCTTGCCCCCGAGGCAGGTCACCCGCAGGCCGGCCTCCGTGTAGCGACGGGCGAGGGCGACGTCGTCGAGGATCTGGTCGGCCACGGAGGCGTGGCCGCCGACCCGGTCGTAGTCGACCCGGTGGGTGACAAGCACCGGCCCGAACGCGCCCGAGGGAACCCGGCGCTCGCCGAGGGGCGTGAAGGCGTCGATGCCCATCATGGCCACGACGTTGAAGAAGGCACTGAGCTGCTCGTAGGCGCGGCGCACGGCGTGAAACGGCTGCACCGAGAGCAGGCCCCCGTGACGGCGCTGGTCGGCCAGCAGCCGGTCCAGCCCGCCCGGCTGGAGCTCGGTGTCGGCGTCGAGGAAGACCAGCACCTCGTGGGTGGCCACGTGGGCCCCGGTCCAGCAGGCCGAGTTCTTGCCCGTCCACCCCGAGGGCAGGGCCGGTGCCACCACCACCTGGGCGCCGCCCTCGAGGGCGATCGCCGCGGTGCCGTCGGTGGAGGCGTCGTCGACCACGATGACCTCGTCGTCGGGCCGGCGCTCGGTGGCCAACGCCGCCAGCAGGGTCGGCAGCGTGCCCGCTTCGTCCCGGGCGGGGATGACGATCGAGCACGGCGGCCGCTCGAACGCGGCCTCGAGGTCGGCGAGGTCGGTGAGGCCGGTGAGGCCGCCCTCCCGGCGTCGCGGGCCCACCGGGGCGACGCGCCAGAGCAGCCAGCACCCGCAGAGCCACCGGAGGGTGACCGAGAAGAGGTCGAAGCGCGTCATCGCCGCTCCCGATTCTACGGGGGTGGGCCGCCTCAGGACAGGTCGGAGGCCCCGTGCTTCCTGGGCGGTGGACCCGGCGTACTTGACCGAGCGGTCAAGTAGTCTGGCCCCGTGGCCGCGCCGACCAAGCCCCGCAAGCAGGAGCAGGAGGACGCAAGCACCGAGGTCACCGAGGTGGCGCCCGGCATCCTGCGCCTCCAACTGCCCATCAACTTCAGCGGTCTGGGCCACGTCAACTGCTACGCGCTCGAGGACAAGGACGGGTTCACCCTCGTCGACCCGGGCATGCCGGGGCCGGCCAACTGGAAGGCCCTGCTCGACCGCCTGGGCCGTGCCGGGACGGGCATCGAGCACGTCCACGGCGTCGTCGTCACCCACTCGCACCCCGACCACTTCGGGGGTGCCGGCAAGGTGCGGGTCGAGAGCGGGGCCAAGGTGATCAGCTCCACCACCTTCCGCACGTGGTTCGACCCGGTCACCGACGGCGACGACGTCGTCGAGGACCCCGATGCCAGCGGGGAGGCCGCCGCGGTCCTTCGCGAGGAGGCCGACGAGCGCCCGCCCCCGCTGCCGAAGTTCACGGGGCGCGAGACGCCCTGGGGCGGCAAGCACCCGATGCCGCCGCTGGCGTTCCGCATCCGCATGAAGGTGCTGGGCCCACTGCGCAGGCGTTGGATGGTGCCGCCCAAGCCGTCCGTGCGGCTGGCCGACGCCGACACCATCGTGCTGGCGGGACGCGAGTGGGTCTCCGTGCACACCCCCGGCCACACCAGCGACCACCTGTGCCTGTACGACCCCACCGAGGGCGTGCTGCTCGCCGGCGACCACGTCCTGCCCACCATCACCCCGCACATCGCCGGCCACAGCGGCCCGCGCTCGGTCGCCGACGGGGAGGCCGGTAGCGACCCGCTCGCCGACTTCTTCACCTCGCTCGACAAGGTCGCCGCTCTCGACGGGGTCACGACGGTGCTGCCCGCCCACGGCCACCCCTTCCACGACCTCGCGGCGCGCACCGAGGCCATCAAGGCCCACCACGTCGAGCGCCTCGACATCCTGCGCCAGGCCAGCGAGGGCCTCGGCGAGGCCACCGTGGAGGAGCTCTCGCACCAGCTGTTCCGTCAGCGCTCCTGGGGACCCATGGCCGACAGCGAGACATACGCCCACCTCGAGCACCTGCGCCTGGGCGGCGAGGTCGAGAGCCGCCGGGTCGACGGGCTGCTGCGCTACAAGCTCGTCAGCTGACCGTACCGGCGGTGCCCGGCCACACCCGGCCGCTGGCGTGCACCCGGCGCTCCCCCGCGGGGTCGGCGTCGACCACCCACACCCAGAGGCCACCGTCGGCGTCGGCCTTGGCCACGACGTCGACGGCGTGCTCGCGCTCGACGGCCAGCCGGTGCTCGACCTCGACGGTGAACGGCGCGGTGAGGTCCGAGCGCCGGGCGAGGTGCTCCTCGACCACGGCCCAGTAGACCGCGTTGTTGACGTGGTCGAGAGCGTCGAAGTCAGCAAAGCGGAACGGCCAGGGTGCGTGGTCGAGGCCCGGCGTGGGGTCGGGATGCGACAGACGGGCTCGGATCTTGCGGCCGGCCACGGCCTCGCCGTAGACGCGCACGAAGCCCTCGTTCAGCGGTGCCGGCCGACCTGAGGTCGCGTCGACCGAGACCCAGAGCGCGGCGGCGTCGACGGCCGCGCCCTCGGCCCCCCGGATGGTGGTGCGGCGCTCGGCCCAGCTGCGGCCGTAGCCGCTGGCGAAGGTGGTGAGGGTCAGCGGCTCGCGGAAGCGGGCGAAGCGCTCGACCCGGACGACCGTCCGCCGCACCACCCAGGCCAGGGCCCCTTCGAGGCCGGCGTCCACGGCGTCGTCGGTGGCGATGTCCTGGAGGTAGCGGGCCACCGCGTCGAGGCGCAGGCGACCCTTGGGGCTGACGTCGCCGAGGCGGACGAGACGCTCGGCGGTGTAGGTGCGCCCGGCGGTGGGGAGCGGCGCCATCCAGCGCGGATCGTCGGTTTCGTCAGCCTCTTCTTGATCCCTTCGGGCACCCGGCACGGGCCGATGTTGCCAGGCCCCGGCGTGGTCGTCAGGTCTCCGAAATAAATCGGTTGACCGCGCTCGCACCCGCGTGGTGCAGTGGTTGCGGCCCCGGCACCCGCCGCGACCATCCGAGCCCTCACCAAGAAGGACACCGTGACGATGCAGACCCGCACCCACAACCTGGTTGGCCAAGTGGCCGCCGGCGTGTGCGCGTCTCGCGCGGTGTCGGTGTCCGCTCGCACCAACGCCGCCTGGTCCGCCACCTACGCGCAGACCATCAAGCCGGTGATGGGGATGTTCGCGGATCACGCCAACCTCCCCGCCCGGCGGCCCCTGGAGCCTTCGCCCTAGCACCACAGCGAAGTCCGCACTCCACAGGCCGTCGGGAATCTTCCCGGCGGCCTTTTCGCATTCCTGGCCCCGATCCCATCCACCCACCTGCAGCCCACCAGCACCTCAACACCATCCGACGAACACCGAGAAAGGCAAGGGGAATCGCCATGTCGGCCCCGCTCATCGACGAAAGCCTCGAAACCAGCCTCCAGGGCAAGAACTGGCGGGCCCAGGCGCGCTGCGCCGACCTCGCCGGCACCCTCACCGGGCTGTTCTTCTCCGAGGAGCTGCAGGACATCGCCCAGGCCAAGGCCATCTGCGCCGAGTGCCCGGTGATGGCCCCCTGCCTCGCCGGGGCGCTCGAGCGCCACGAGCCCTGGGGTGTCTGGGGCGGCCAGCTCATCTCCAACGGGAAGATCCTCGCCCACAAGCGTCGCCGGGGCCGTCCCCCGAAGTGCCCTCGTCCCGAGGACCGCTTCGTGGAGATCCCCATCCCCCAGGAGCTCCTGGAGGCCGGCGTCGCCTGACACCCCCAGATCCCCCCGCCCCGGGCCACACGGCCCGGGGCACCGGGGCCTGCACCACACAAGGGCGGTCCGGGGCAACGGATCGAACACGGGTCTCCCCCCTCCCGTGCCGATCGCGACCCCCGGACTGCCCGTGGTCGAGGCCCCCGTTCCTCCCGGGCGCGACTGTCGACGCCGCCCGGTTCGCTCGTAACCTTCCGGTGTGAGCGAGCAAGACGAGAAGCGCCAGGACGAGGCGCCTGCGGACGAGCCGCCGGCCGCCGGTCGGCGCGTCCCGCTCGCCACCGTGGTGATCGCCACCCTCTTGTCGCTCGCCATCGCCGGCCTGGTCGCCGGCCTGCTGCTCGGCGTGGGCGAGAAGAAGGACGACCCCAACATCGTCACCCTCGACAACGACGTGGCCACCGTGCCGTCCCTCGGCGAGGGCGAGGACACCGTGGGCCGGCCGGCGCCCACCTCCGACTACACCACCTTCGACGGCGAGGAGGCGTCGGTCGCCGACTACGCCGGCACCCCGATGGTGGTGAACTTCTTCGCGTCGTGGTGCGTGCCCTGCGTCCGCGAGATGCCCGCCTTCGAGCAGGTGCACCAAGACGTCGGCGACCAGGTCGCCTTCGTGGGTGTTAACGTCCAGGACAGCGAGACCGAAGGCCAGGCCATCGTCGACGACACCGGCATCACCTACGACGTCGGCCGCGACCCCGACGGCTCGCTGCTCGCGTCCTTCGGCGGCGTGGCCATGCCCACCACCGTGCTGGTCGACGCCGACGGCACCATCGTGCGCGTCCTCAGCGGCGCCACCACCGCGGAGGAGCTCCGGGCGGCCATCGACGAGGACCTGCTGTCGTGACTCGGGTCGTGAGGCCGGCGTGATCGAGGCGCCCTTCGCCCTCGCCCTCACCGCCGGCATGGTGGCCACGGTGAACCCGTGCGGGTTCGCCATGCTGCCCGCCTACCTCTCCTACTTCCTCGGCACGGACGACGCCGGCAGCGACGAGGCCGCCGACGCCCAGGCCGGCATCCTGCGGGCCCTCGCCGTCGGCGGCGTGGTCACCCTCGGCTTCCTGCTCGTGTTCGGCACGGTGGGCCTGGCCGTCAGCCACCTCTCGATCTCCATCAACCGCTTCCTACCGTGGGTCACCCTCGTCATCGGCGTCGGCCTCGTCGTGCTCGGCATCGCCATGCTGCGGGGCTTCGAGCTCGAGGTGCGCCTGCCCAAGCTCGAGCGCGGCGGCGCCACCCGGGGCCTCGGCTCGATGTTCGTGTTCGGCGTCTCGTACGCAGTGGCCTCGCTGTCCTGCACGCTGCCGCCGTTCCTCGCCGTCACCGCCACCACCTTCAGCCAGCTCAGCTACGTCTCGGGCGTGAGCGTGTTCCTCGCCTACGGGCTCGGCATGGGCCTCGTGCTCACCGTGCTCACCGTGGCCATCGCCCTCACCCGGGTGTCGATCGTCGGGCACCTGCGCCGGGCGCTGCCCTACATCCACCGGATCTCCGGTGGGCTGCTGGTGGTCGCCGGCGCGTACCTGGCCTGGTACGGCTGGTATGAGGTGCGGGTGAACCGGGGCGACCTGTCGACCCCGGGGCCGGTGGCGTGGGTCACCGACCTCAGCGCCGACCTCACCAACTGGCTCCAGAACACGGGCGCCACCCGGGTGGCCATGCTGCTCGCCCTCGTCGTGTGCATCGCCCTCTTGGTGGCGGTGCTGTGGCCGCGGGAGCGATCCCAGCGCGCGGCCGGCACCGCCGCCCGGTCCACCTCCGACCGCACGTCGTAGCTCCGCATCACCGTCGTGTTCGCCGACCTGCTGGCCGAGCCCGGGGTGGTGGAGACCGTCCGGCTGGGTTCCCCCTTCGGCCTCATGGCCTTCCACGGCGGCTCGCTGGAGGTCGCCACGGACACCATCGCCGCGGCCGCCGCGGACCGGTCGGGCGCCTCGCTCTACACGGTCGCGCAACCGGAGGACCTGAACTGGCACGTCCCGTCGAAGCTGGTCAGCCCCGCGGCGTCGCCGGAGCTGGCCCGCTTCCTCGACCACGTCGACGTCGTCGTCGCCCTGCACGGCTTCGGCCGCGACGGGCTCTTCACCTCCCTGCTGCTCGGCGGGCAGAACCGGGAGTTGGCCGCCTGGCTGGCCGGGGCCCTGCGGCCGGCGCTGCCCCAGTACGACCTGGTCGACGACCTCGACACCATCCCCTTCGCCCTGCGGGGCCTGCACCCCGACAACCCGGTGAACCTCGTGCGGGGCGGCGGCGTCCAGCTCGAGCTGCCGCCCCGGGTACGGGGCCTCGGCCCGTGGTGGGACCACCCCGAGCGCGCCGGCGAGCGCACCAGCCACCGCGACGCGCTGGTCGAGGGGCTGGCGGCGGCGGCCACCGCCTGGGCCGGCGCTCGGTAGCCTCGGCGACCATGCAGCTGCGGATCTTCACCGAGCCCGGGGACGGGCGCGCCACCGACGCTCAGTAGCCTCGGCGACCATGCAGCTGCGGATCTTCACCGAGCCCGGGGACGGGCGCGCCACCGACGCTCAGTAGCCTCGGCGACCATGCAGCTGCGGATCTTCACCGAGCCCCAGGAGGGCGCCACCTACGACCAGCTCCTCGCGGTGGCGCACGTCACCGAGGAGACGGGCTTCGACGCCTTCTTCCGGTCCGACCACTACCTGAAGATCTCTGCGCCTGACGCCGGCCCCGGGTCGACCGACGCGTGGACCACGCTCGCCGGCCTCGCCCGTGACACCCACCGCATCCGGCTCGGCACCCTCGTCACCCCGGTGACCTTCCGGCTGCCCGGCCCCCTCGCCATCAGCGTGGCCACGGTCGACGCCATGAGCGGCGGACGGGTCGAGCTGGGCCTCGGCACCGGCTGGTACGACGGCGAGCACGAGGCCTACGGCGTCCCCTACCCCGGCCTCGGCGAGCGCTTCGACCTGCTCGAAGAGCAGCTCGAGATCGTCAAGGGCCTGTGGACCACCCCAGAGGGCTCGACCTTCTCCTTTGCCGGCGATCACTACACGTTCACCGACTCGCCGGCGCTGCCCAAGCCCGTCCAGCGCCCGACGCCGCCGATCATCATCGGGGGCTTCGGCGCCACCCGCACGCCCCGGCTGGCCGCCCTGCACGCCGACGAGTTCAACACCCCGTTCGCCCGCCTCGAGGACTTCGTGCTGCAGCGGGACCGGGTGCGGGCCGCCTGCGAGGCCATCGACCGTGACCCGGACTCGATGATCTTCTCCGCCGCCCTGTGCGTGGCCTGCGGCATCGACGACCACGAGGTGCAGCGCCGGGCCGAGGCCATCGGCCGCGACGCCGCCGACCTCTGCACCAACCAGGCCGGCGGCACCGTCGAACAGCTCGTGGACACCCTCGGCCGTTGGGCCGAGGCCGGCGCCGAGCGCGTGTACCTCCAGGTGCTCGACCTCGACGACCTCGACCACGTCCGCCTCCTGGGCGGCGAGGTCCTCCCCCACCTCCGCTGACGCCGCCCCTCCCGCCGTTCTCGACGCAATAGCTCTCGTTTTCGGGGGGCCATTGCGTCGAGTACGGTGGCCCTGACATGCGCGGACGCATGTTATGGTGCGATTATGCCGAAGACCGTGCAGATACGCGACATCGATGACGAGGTGTACGCCGCGCTGGGGCGTCGGGCGGCCGAGGCCGGGCTGACCGTGCCTGACCTGTTGCGGCGGGAGGCGACCCGCCTGGCCAGTCGGCCGACGGTCGACGAGTGGCTGGAGCGCACTCGGCGGCGCCCCTCGATCATCACGCGCGCCGAGGTCCTCGAGGCCCTCGACGAACTACGCGGACCCTGGCCCGATGCTGGTCGTTGACGCCAGCGCGCTCTTCGAGGTCGTGGCAGACACGCCAGGCGCCGAGGTGGTGCGGGCACTCCTGCACTCAGACCCCGATCACGCCGCCCCGCACCTGATCGACGCCGAGGTACTGAGCGTGGTGCAGACGCACCATCGTTCCGGCCGCCTCGACGACACCGCGGCGGCGCAAGCGGTCGAGGACCTCGCCGCATGGCCCGGCGAGCGCTGGTCCCACCGCCCCCTGCTCGCTCGCACGTGGGAGCTTCGGGACAACCTGCGGTCCTACGACGCCCTCTACGTGGCGCTTGCCGAGGCGCTCGACGCGACGCTCCTCACCCTCGACGGGCGCCTCGGACGAGCACCGAATCTGCACTGTCGGGTGACCGTTCTCGCTGGCACCTGAGCGCGGTCAGGGTTGGAGGCGGGTGATCTGCCAGGCGCCGGCGGGGCCGCGGGTGTAGCGGACGCGGTCGTGGCGGCGGCTGGGGCGCTGCTGCCAGAACTCGACGGCCGACGGGCGGAGGTTGAAGCCGCCCCAGAAGGGCGGGCACTCGACCTCGCGGCCCTCCCACTCGGCCGCCACCGCCTCGTAGCGGGCGTCGAGGGTGGCCCGGTCGGTCACCGGGCGGCTCTGCTGCGACGCCCACGCCGAGAGCTGGCTCTGGCGCTCGCGGGTGGCGAAGTAGGCGGCCGACACGTCACGGCTGGAGGCGGCCACCGCGCCCTCGACGATCACCTGGCGGCCGAGCTCGGCCCAGGGGAAGAGCAGGGTCGCGTTGGGGTTGTGGGCCAGCTCGCGGCCCTTGCGGCTCTCGTAGTTGGTGAAGAAGGTGAAGCCGTCGTCGTCGACGCCCCGCAGCAGCACGTGGCGCGCCGACGGACGACCCTCGTCGTCGGCGGTGACGAGGACCATGGCCGCGGGCTCGAACACGCCCGCCTCGGTGATCTCGCCCTGCCACCGCCGGAACTGCGCGAGCGGGTCGGCGTCGAGGTCGGCCCGGTGCAGGTGCTCGTGCAGCCACCGGTCCCGGGCCACGCTGCGGAGGTCGTCTGCCACCCGCCGAGTGTGGGCCGCATCGGTCGGTCGGCACCAGTCGGAACCGCGGTTGGCGGCTCCGCCACGGGGACCGGCGTGATCGCGGCAGTCCCCGTGGTGGAGCGAACGGTGGCGGCGGATCAGAGGCCGAGGGCCAGCTGATCCACCGGCGATCGGTCGGGGCCACCCGACGGGCGGCGCCCGCGCAGCGCAACCGGGCGGGGCCGGACCGGGCGGGCGAGGTCATCGACGTCCTCGTTGCCGTCGCTCGAGGCCATGACCCGACCGCCGTGTCGGCGAATCGCCTCTTGGACGATGCCACTCACCCGCCGGCGCTCGGCCGCCGGCGCGTAGCTGCGCCCCTCGGGGTACAGGCGTCGGTAGCGCTCGACGAGGTCGGGCCGATCACGGGCGAGTGTGGCGAGATAGTGGTCGCGCACACCGGCCCGCAGGTGCAGCACCACCGAGCCCACCGAGACCGCTCCGGCGTCGAGCGCGGCGCGCACCACCGCCTCGAGCTGCTCGGGCTCGTCGGAGATGCCCGGCAGCACCGGGCCCATGAGCACGCCGCAGGGGATGCCCGCCTCGTTGAGGGCCTCGACCGCCCGGATGCGCCGACGCGGGTGCGGGGTGCCGGGCTCGGTGGCCTTCCAGACGTCGTCGTCGAGGGTGCCGATGGACAGGTTGACCCGCACGTCGGTGCGCTTGGCCGCCTCGGCCAGCAGGTCGAGGTCGCGCAGGACCAGCGTCGACTTGGTGAGCAGCGACACCGGGTTGGCCACCTCCGAGAGCTGTTCGAGCATCCCCCGGGTGAGGCGGTACTTGCCCTCGCAGCGCTGATACGGGTCGGTGTTGGTGCCCATGGCGATGGCGTGGCCCGCCCAGCGGTGCGGCCGCAGCTCGGCCCGCAGCAGCTCGACCGCGTTGACCTTCACCACGATGCGCCGGTCGAAGTCCTCGCCGATGCCCAAGCCCAGGTAGGCGTGGGTGGGCCGGGCGAAGCAGTAGGTGCAGGCGTGGCTGCACCCCCGGTAGGCGTTGATGGTGAAGGGCGTGGGCAGGAAGCCGGGGCCGTCCGCCAATTCGTTGATGATGGTCTTGGCGCGGACGTGGAGGAACTCCATGCCCCGGAACTCGCCCTTGCCCACGTGGCGCTCGGCGGGCTCGAACAACGCCGGCTGCCCATTCTCTCGTGCTGCCGGCGCATCATCGAGCTCCCAACGCAGCTGCCCGGGCATGCCCGCATGTTATCGAACGTGTGTTCGCTCCGCTAGGCGAGCACGCGTCCGCGGTCAGAAGGCCTCGAGGATGCGGTTGAGGGTGGCGCTGGGGCGCATGGCGGGGACGACCTTGTCGGCGTCGGGGGCGTAGTAGCCGCCGATGTCGACCGGGTTGCCCTGCACGGCGATGAGCTCGGCCTGGATCGTCTCGTCGTTGGCCAACAGCTCGGCCGCCAGCGGGGCGAACCGGGCGGCGAGGTCGGCGTCCTCGGTCTGCTCGGCGAGGGCAGCGGCCCAGTAGACGGCCAGCGCGGCGTGGCTGCCGCGGTTGTCGATCATGCCGACCTTGCGGGCGGGGGACTTCTCGTTCTCGAGGATCTTGCCGGTGGCCTCGTCGAGGGTGGCGGCCAGCACCTTGGCGCCGGGGTTGCCGAAGGTGTCCGACAGGTGCTCGAACGACGCCGCCAGGGCCAGGAACTCACCCAGCGAGTCCCACCGCAGGTAGTCCTCCTTGAGGAACTGCTGCACGTGCTTGGGCGCCGATCCGCCGGCGCCGGTCTCGAAGAGGCCGCCGCCGTTCATGAGCGGGACGATCGAGAGCATCTTGGCGCTGGTGCCGAGCTCGAGGATGGGGAACAGGTCGGTGAGGTAGTCGCGCAGCACGTTGCCGGTGACCGAGATGGTGTCCTGGCCGGCCTTGGCCCGCTCGAGGGTGACCCGGGTGGCCTCGACCGGGCTCAGGATGGAGAGGTCGAGGCCGTCGGTGTCGTGCTCTTCGAGGGCGGCCCGGACCTTGACGATGAGCTGGGCGTCGTGGGGACGGGCCTCGTCCAGCCAGAAGATGGCCGGCGCACCGGTGGCCCGGGCCCGGGTGACCGCCAGCTTCACCCAGTCGCGGATGGGGGCGTCCTTGGCCTGGCACATGCGCCAGATGTCGCCCGCCTCGACCTCGTGGCTCATGATCGTCTCGCCCGCCGAGTCGACCACCGCCACCACGCCGTCGGCGGCGATCTCGAAGGTCTTGTCGTGCGAGCCGTACTCCTCGGCGGCTTGGGCCATGAGCCCCACGTTGGGCACCGAGCCCATGGTCGTCGGGTCGAAGGCGCCGTGGGCGATGTGGAACTTGATGGTCTCGTCGTAGAGGCCGGCGTAGCTCGAGTCGGGGATGACCGCCTTGGTGTCCTGCTCCTCGCCGGCGGCGTTCCACATGTGGCCCGAGGTGCGGATCATGGCGGGCATCGAGGCATCGACGATGACGTCGCTCGGCACGTGCAGGTTGGTGATGCCCCGGTCGGAGTCGACCATGGCCAGGCTCGGGCCGGCGGCGATGGCGGCGCCGATGTCGGCCTCGACGGCGGCCCGCTCGTCGGCCGGCAGCTGCTCGAGGGCTTCGAGCACGGCGGCGAGGCCGTCGTTGGCGTTGACCCCGATGCGCTCGAACGTGGCCGCGTGCTTCGCGAACACGTCGGCGAAGAACACCGTCACCACGTGCCCGAAGATGATCGGGTCGGAGACCTTCATCATGGTGGCCTTCAGGTGGACCGAGAAGAGGACGCCCTTGGCCTTGGCGTCGGCGATCTGCTCCCGGAGGAAGGCCCGCAGCGCCTTGACCGACAGGAAGGTGCCGTCGACGACCTCGCCCTCGAGCACGGCGAGCTCGGGCTTGAGCACATCGACCCCGCCGTCGGCCCGCCGCAGCTCGATGCGCAGGGTGTCGGTGGCGGGCAGGGTGAGGGACTTCTCGTTCGACCGGAAGTCGCCCGAGGTCATGTGGGCGACGTGCGTCTTGGAGTCGGGCGACCAGGCTCCCATCGAGTGCGGGTGGCTTCGTGCGTAGGCCTTGACCGACGCCGGCGCCCGCCGGTCGGAGTTGCCCTCGCGCAGGACCGGGTTCACGGCCGAGCCCTTGAGCTTGTCGTAGCGGGCCCGGACGTCCCGCTCGGCGTCGGTGGCGGGGTCGTCGGGAAAGTCGGGCAGCGCGTAGCCCTTGCCCTGGAGCTCCTCGATGGCCGCCTTGAGCTGTGGCACCGAGGCCGACACGTTGGGGAGCTTGATGATGTTGGCCTCAGGCTCGCGCGCCAGGGCGCCGAGGTAGGCGAGGTCGTCCTCGATGCGCTGCTCCTCGGTGAGGAGCTCGGGGAAGGCGGCGATGATGCGCCCCGACAGCGAGATGTCGCGGGTCTCGACCTCGACCCCACAGGCCTTGGCGAAGGTCTGGATGATGGGCAGCAGCGAGTAGGTGGCGAGCGCAGGGGCCTCGTCGGTGTGGGTGTAGGTGATCTTCGCGGTCATCGGGTGTCCTGAGGTCGATCGGCGGGCGCACCCCAAACTATTGAGTCGCCGCCCGAACCACGAAGACGCTGCGGCGGATCAACCCGTGAACCTCGGGGTGACGGCGACGGGGGCGGCCGGCGACGGCGGTCCGGGGGGCGCCGGCGCGAAGGAGAGGGGGACGTCGATGGTCCGCTCCTCGCCGATGATCAGGAAGCGCATGACGCAGGGGGTGGCGACGCAGTCGAACGTGCCGCCGGCGATCGTGTCGATCGTCGCCGCCACCCGGACGTCGCCGACGAAGGCGCCGTCGTCGTCCGCCTGGAACGGGTTGCTCGCGTTGGAGCAGTCCTGGACGAGGGTGTCCGTGTCGGCGCACTGGAGCACGATCACCCGCGACCCGGGGAGGAAGTTGGTGCCCTGGACGGCGACGAACTGGCCGTCGACGAGGTCGTGGTCCGGCGTCACCGTCACCGCACGGGGCGACAGCAGCGGCGCGTCAGGGTCGAAGGCCAGAGCGGTCCTTGCCTGGACGCCGCCGAAGAAGAAGGGCCCCCGCTTCACCGGCTGAGGGCCTGGGAAGCCGCGGTCAGCGGTCGAACAGGACGCCCAGATCGAGCGCGAAGCCGGGGATAGCGGGCGTGGTGAGCGGCTCGGGCGCCGTGAGCTCGAGCGCCAGGTCGAACATCGCCTCGGCGGCGGACGAACGGCGGAACACGAGCACGGAATCCGCCACGGTGTCGACCAGCCACAGCTCGGGCACACCGCCGGCCTCGTAGTGCGACTTCTTGACGTGCACGTCGTAGCGCCAGGTGGTCGGCGAGCGGACCTCGACCACGAGATCCGGTGGGCCCTCGTGGCCACGGCTGTCACGTGCCAGTCGGTGCTCGTCCGTGCGCCACCAGACATCGGGCACGAACACGTTGCGGTCGTCCATCCTCGCTTGGAGGCCCGATCCGGCCTCGCCCGCCTCCGGGTGCTCCTCGGCGAACGACATCAGCTTGTGCAGGATCCAGTCGGAGAGCCGCTGGTGGCGGGTGTTGGGCGTGTCCACGACGATCTCCCCGTCGATGAGCTGCGTGTTCTTCAGGACGCCAGGGAGGGCGACGAACTCATCTGCGGTGAGGCGCTGCGGTGCGGCCATGGCCATGCCCGCAGGGTAACGACGCCCCCCTGGGAGCGAAAGAGCGAATCGCGGCGTGAGCGAGAGGAGTAGAACAACCCCATGAGCTACCGGGTGATCCAGTGGGCGACGGGCAACGTCGGGCGGGCGGCCATCGAGGGCGTCGCCGCGCACCCCGAGCTCGAGCTCGTCGGCTGTTGGGTGTCGAGCGACGCCAAGCACGGGCGCGACGCCGGCGAGATCGCGGGCATCGACCCCCTCGGGGTCACTGCTACCACCGATAAGCAGGCCATCTACGACCTCGACGCCGACTGCGTGGTCTACAGCCCGATGCTGGCCGACGAGGGCGACGTCCGGGCTCTGCTGGCCTCGGGCAAGAACCTCGTGACGCCGGTCGGCTGGGTCTACCCCTTCGCCAGCACCGACGTGGCCGAGCTCGAAGGGATCTGCCGCCAGGCGGGCGTCAGCCTGCACGGGTCGGGCATCCACCCGGGTGGGATCACCGAGCGCTTCCCCCTCATGCTGTCGTCGCTCTGCACCGGCATCCGCCACGTGCGCGCCGAGGAGTCCTCGGACATCCGCAGCTACGCCACCGAGTTCGTGGTGCGCGAGATCATGATGTTCGGCAAGACCGCCGAGCAGGCCGCCGCCTCCGGCATGGCCGACCTGCTCGGCGCCGGCTTCGGCCAGTCCATCGACATGATCGCCGCCGAGATGGGCTGGACCCTCGACCCCGAGAAGCGGGTCGTGCACGAGGTGGCGCTGGCCACCGCCCCCATCGACACCCCGGTCGGGGTGCTCGATCCCGGCACCGTGGCCGCGCAGCGGTTCCGCTGGCAGGGCACGGTCGACGGCGATCCGGTGATCACGGCCGCCGTCAACTGGCTCATGGGTGAGGAGCACCTCGACCCGCCGTGGGACTTCGGCCCGGAGGGGCAGCGCTTCGAGATCGCCTTCGACGCCGACCCGCCGTTGTCGGTCACCTTCCACGGCATCCACCCCGCCACCCTCGACGAGGGCATCGAGCGCAACGCCGGCATCGTGGCCACGGCCATGCACTGCGTGAACGCGATCCCCTACGTGTGCGACGCCGATCCCGGGATCAAGACCTACCTCGACCTGCCCCTGATCGCAGGCCGCGCGGGGAGCTGACCCGTGGCCGCCGTCGCCATCGTCTTCGGGCTGCTGATCGTGGGGGGCCTCGTCCTGCACCGGTGGGGGCAACGGCGGGCCCACGAGGCCAACGCCCCCGGCGAGGAGCGGGACCTGCGCGACCTGGCCGACCCCAGCCGCTGGCCGGCGCCCCCGCCCGACGACGGCGAGGGCCGCGAGGCGTAGCCTGCGGGCATGCTCCTCGGCGCCCTGTTGCTCGTGGTCCTGCTCCTGCTCGGCGCCACCGCGCTGGTGCAGCGTGGCACCCAGCGGCACATCAGCAGCGAGACCTCACTCGCCGCAGAGGCGTCCCTCCGAAACCGCGGGGTCGCAAGTGGGGCCGAGGCCGAGCGGGCGCGCCAAGAGATGATCCACGTGGTGCACCGCGGCATGGAGCAGGGCTGAACCACCGCCCCGCCGCCGGTCAGCCGTAGCTGACGATGACCAGGGTGCCGTAGGCGAAGAGGATGAAGCTGACGCCGTAGGTGACGGCCTTCACCGCCGCCCGCTTGCCGGGCGAGCGCACGTAGTCGTCGATGATCCAGCGCACGCCGTTGAGACCGTGGAACAGGGCCAGCGTGAGCAGCGTCCAGTCGAAGAGGCGCCACAGGGGGTTGTCCCAGCGGTTGGCCACGAACTCGGCGTTGGTGTCGACCACGTCGTTGATGATGTGGGTGATCGAGAAGTGCAGCAGGGACAGGAAGATCAGCACCAGTCCCGAGATGCGCATGAAGTACCACGACCACGTCTCGAAGTTGGCCTTCGGCTTGCGGTCGACGACGGGGGCGCGCTTGCCGGGGGACGGCTTGGTGGGAGCGGCCATCAGAGGATCCTCCCGTCGATGAAGGGCCAGAGGATCACGAGCGAGCCGGGGATGCCGGCGGCGAGGGTCACGAAGACCACCAGGCCGGTGAGCATCTTCTCCCGGCGGATGACCCCGGGGAAGAAGTCGACCAGCACGATGCGCAGGCCGTTCATCGAGTGGTAGAGCAGGGCGAGGAGCAAGCCGCATTCGAACAGGCGCAGCAGCACGTTGCCGTAGAGCTCGTGCACCGTGTTGTAGAGGTCAGCGTCGATGTTGACGAGCGACACGTCGATGATGTGCAGGAGCAGGAACATGAAGACGAGGAAGCCCGTGACCCGGTGGCTCACGAAGGCCCACTGGCCGGACTTCCCCTTGTAGATGGTGCTGGCAGGGCTCATGTCGGCGTGCTCACTCCGGGTTGCTCACGTCGCCGGCGCCGGGAGCCTTGGGGTACCAGCGGTTGCCCCACATGGTGGTCCAGGCGACGTAGACGGCGAAGAAGGTGATGAGCAGGGCCACGAGGCCGAGGGCCACGCTGAAGAAGATCTGGGCCCGCTCGAGGGCGAGGACTGCGGTCTCCACGGGACGGACGTTACCGGACCGCCCGCAGGCACTCCCAACCGCGGCCGGTCTTCAACGGGGAATCAGACGCCGAGGACCGGCCGGCCCCGCAGGTAGGGGTGCAGGACCTCGGGGAGGGCCACGGTGCCGTCGGGCTGGCGGTGGGTCTCCACCACGGCGGCCCACACCCGCGGCACGGCGAGGGCCGATCCGTTGAGGGTGTGCACCACCTGGGGGCGCCCCGGCTTGGTCTCACCCTCGGCCGGCGCCGGCCGGTACCGGATGTTGGCCCGCCGCGCCTGGTAGTCGCTGAACCACGAGACCGACGACACCTCGAGCCACTGGTCGACCCCGGGCGAGTAGACCTCGATGTCCCAGGTGCGAGCGGCCGAGTTGCCGATGTCGCCCGTGCACAGGTCGAGGATGCGGTAGGCGAGGCCGAGGTCGGCGATGAGCCCCTCGGCGCGGGCGAGGATCTCGTCGTGCATTGCCCGGGCCTGGTCAGGCGTGGTGTAGGCCAGGATCTCGACCTTGTCGAACTCGTGCACCCGCAGCAGGCCCCGGGTGTCGCGGCCGGCCGAGCCCGCCTCCCGGCGGAAGCACGAGGTGTGGGCCATGAGGCGCAGGGGCAGCTCGGCCGCGTCGAGGATCTCGTCGCGGCCGAGCGAGGTGAGGGGGACCTCCGCGGTGGGGATGGCCCACAGGTCGTCGCGCTCGAGGTGGTAGGCGTCGTCGATGAACTTGGGGAGGTGGCCGGTCGAGACCATGGTGTCGGTGCGCACGAGGGTGGGCGGGCGGATCTCCTCGAAGGCATCGGCGTTGCGGTCCAGGGCGGCCTGGCAGAGGGCCCGGGCCAAGGTGGCGCCCGCGCCCCGGTACATCGGGAACATCGAGCCCGAGAGCTTGGCCCCCCGCTCCATGTCGAGCAGGCCGAGGGCCTCGCCGATCTCCCAGTGGGGGACGCGCTGGTGCTCGCCGTACGCATCGGCGTCGAAGGCCTCGACCCGCAAGACGACGTTGTCCTCCTCGCCGGCACCGTCCGGGCAGTCCTCGGCGGGCAGGTTCGGGAGGTAGAGCAGGAGCTCGGTGACCTCCGCGGCCACGGCGTCGGCGCGCTCGGCGACCTCCTTCTCGGTGGCCCCGAGGGCCCGGCTCTCCTCCTGGGCCGCTTCGGCCTCGGCGACGTTGCCGTCGCGACGCAGCGTGCCCACTTGCTTCGACAGGGCGTTGATGCGGGCGCGCAGCTCGTCGCGCTCGGTGGTCAGGGCGCGCTGCTCCGCGTCGAGGGCCACGACCCGCTCGACGCCCTCGACGCCGTCACCCCGGCGGGCGATGGTGGCGGTCACGGCCTCGGGGTCGGCCCGGAGGCGGTGGATGTCGATCATGGCCCGAGCGTATTCGCCCCTAGTGTGCACCCGTGCCTGCTATCGAGGTGACCGATCTCAGCGTCCGGTACGGTTCGCTCACTGCGGTGGACGGGCTGTCGCTGCACGCCGAGGCCGGCGAGGTGCTCGGACTGCTCGGGCCCAACGGCGCCGGCAAGACCAGCACGGTGGAGACCCTCGAGGGCTACCGCTCCCCCGCCGCCGGCACGGTGCGGGTGCTGGGGCTCGACCCGGGGCGCGACCACCAAGCCCTCACCGGCCGCATCGGCGTGATGCTGCAGCAGGGCGGCGTCTACCCGGGCATCACGCCCCGCGAGGCCCTGCGCCTGTTCGCCTCGTACTACCCGGGCGCCCAGAACGCCGACCACCTGCTCGAGCGGGTCGGCCTGGTCGAGCGGGCCACCACCACGGTGCGCCGCCTCTCGGGCGGCGAGGCCCAGCGCCTCTCCCTGGCCCTGGCGCTGGTGGGCCGCCCCGAGGTCGCCTTCCTCGACGAGCCGACCTCGGGGATCGACGTGGCCGGCCGCCAGCTCATCCGTGAGGTGATCCGCGAGCTCCGCGACGACGGTGTCTGCGTACTCGTCACCACCCACGACCTCGACGAGGCCGAGAAGCTGGCCGACCGCGTCGTCATCATCGACCACGGCCAGGTCGTCGGCGTGGGCACGCCCGCCGAGCTCATGACGGCCGGCGCCGGGGACGAGATCCGCTTCGGCGCGCCGCCGGGCCTCGACGTCGCCGATCTCGGGGCGCGGCTCGAAGCAACGGTGATCGAGGAGTCCCCCGGCGAGTATCGGGTCGACACGGCGGCCTCTCCCGCCGCCGTCGCCGCCCTCACGGCGTGGCTCGCGGAGCACGACCTGCCCCTCGCCGACCTGCGGGCCGGGCGCCAGCGCCTCGAGGACGTGTTCCTGCGCCTCACCGCCACTGCGGAGGGCGCGGGCGAGGCCGCCATCGCCGACAGCGCCCGTCCCACCGCGGCCCACGGCGGGCTGTCCCGGAGACGACGCCGCCGACGGGAGGGGTCCCGATGACGGCCTACCTCGCCCAGGCCCGCACGGAGCTGGTGCTGACCCTGCGCCGCGGCGAGTCCATCCTGCTGACCCTCGGGATCCCGGTCCTGCTCCTCGTCTTCTTCTCTCAGGTCGACGTGCTGCCCAAGCCCGCGGGCGTGGACGACCCCATCGACTTCCTGGCGCCGGGCGTCATCGCCCTCGCGCTCATGTCCACCGCCATGGTGAACGTGGCCATCGCCACCGGCTTCGAGCGCCAGTACGGCGTGCTCAAGCGCCTCGGCGCCACCCCGCTCGGTCGACCCCGCCTGCTGATGGCCAAGACCACGGCGGTGCTCGCCATCGAGGTCGTGCAGCTCGTCGTGCTCGTCCCGCTTTCGTTGCTGCTGGGCTGGGACCCCGACGCCACGTGGGTGCCGTTCCTGCTGGTCGCCGCCCTGGGCACCGTCGCCTTCGCGGGCCTGGGCCTGCTGATGGCCGGCACCCTGCGGGCCGAGCTCACGCTGGCCCTGGCCAACGGGCTCTACCTGGTGCTGCTGCTCCTCGGGGGCATGATCATCCCGCTCTCCGAGCTGCCCGGCCCCATGGAGGCCTTCGCCAAGCTGCTGCCCGCCGCCGCCTTGGCGGCCGGCGTGGACGGCACTCTCACCGCCGGCGCGTCGGTCCCCGGGTGGGCGTGGGCCACCCTCGCCGTCTGGGCCATCGCCACCCCGGTGGCGGCGGCCCTCACCTTCCGCTGGGAGTAGCGGGGGGCTCGCTGGCCGCAGGGTGCTCGTCGAACTGCGCCTCGACGTGCTCCCACGTGAGCACGTCGCGCTCGCTCAGCACCTCGCCCGTGCGCTCGGCCGCCTCGTGGCGGGCGGCCCACTTGAAGAACATGACGGTGATCACGCCCCAGAGGTAGGCGCTGCCGCCGAGCTTCATGATGAGGCCGGCCATCTGCTGGTCGCTGAGGGCGCTGATTCCCCAGAGGCGCTGCGGGGTGTCGTACGAGTCGTAGATGACCTTGCCGCCCAGGGTGAGCCAGGCCGCCGGCACCGTCGGCACGATGGACATGGCGAACAGGTAGATCATCTGGCCCGGCAGCGACATGCGCAGCTCGGGGAAGGGGCCGCACACCGGCATCCACATCAACAGGGCGCTGAACACCACGAGCACGTGGACGCTGTAGTGGACGATGCCGTTGGCCACCGACAGGTTCACCACCGAGGGCCAGTGGGTGAAGATCACCACGCCGTTGAAGATGACGGCAGCGACGACGGGGAAGGCCAGCACCTTCAGCCACCGCCACAGGCGGCCCTCCCCCACGATGAGGCGGGCCAGCCAGGTGGGCGTGGCCAGCAGGAACAGCGGCGGCACGATGTAGGCCAGCAGGAAGTGCTGGATCATGTGCAGCGCGTAGAGGTAGTTCTCGGCGATGTCGTGCAGCGGCCAGTCGGCGGCCAGCCACAGCGTGAGCAGGCCGGCGATGAAGAAGCCCCGCTGGCGCCGCGTGATGATGGGCACGCCCTCAGGCACGGCCTTGGGGCCGATGACCCGGGCGGCGTACCACCCGAGCACCACCAGGCTGATGAGGACGAACCAGACCTCGGGATGCGGCTGCCACCGCCATGGCTGGAGAGCGGCGGCGGTGATCATGGTGACGGCTCCGTCAGCTCCAGAACTCGAACATCGCCAACACCGCCACGTAGACCACGACGGCCATGGCCAAGCCCGCCACGAAGGTCCGGGTGAACAGGGGGCTGTCGAACTTGAGGTGCATGAACCACATCACCACGAGCACGAACTTGATCACCATCAAGGTGAGCAGGATCGGAATCTCGAGCGGACCGGTGTCGATGTAGTACGTGGCGATCTCGGCCGCGGTGAGCACGCCGAGGATGATGGCGATCTGGACGTACTTCCAGTCGCTCGGGTGCATGTGCTCGTCGTGCTCGGCGGGAGCCGCCGTCTCGGTGGTGCTCATGGGGCTCCTAGGTGATCAGGTAGACGATCGTGAAGATGAGGATCCAAACGACGTCGACGAAGTGCCAGTAGAGGCCGATGATCTCGACCGTCTCCGCCTTGTCCGCACCCAGTCGACCCGTCAGGGACAGGCCCACGAGGGACAGCAACATGATGATGCCGGCGGTGACGTGCACGCCGTGGAAGCCGGTGAGGGTGTAGAAGGACGAGGCGGCCAGGTTGGTGGTGTAGCCCATGCCCTCGTTCACGAAGGAGGTGAATTCGTAGACCTGGCCGGCGATGAAGACGCCACCGAGCAGGGCGGTGCTGAGCAGCCAGGTGCGGCCGCGCCGCACATCGCCCCGCATCCAGGAGCCCACCGCCAGCACCATGGTGAGCGAGCTCATGAGCAGCACGAACGAGCTCACCGAAGTGAAGGGGATGTCGTAGAGGTCCTTGGGTAACGGGCCGGTGATGGCGCGGTCCTGGTACAGGAGGTACGTGCTGATGAGCCCGCCGAAGAGCAGGCACTCCGAGCCGAGGAAGACCCACATCCCCAGCTTCTCGTTGGAGTAGCCGGTGTTGGTGGCGTGGTGGCCCGACCCCACTTCGGCGGCGAAGGCCTCCGAGATGGTGAGGTCGTGCGTGGCGGTGTCAGCCAACGGGGGCCTCCTCGGTGACCGCGCTCGGCGCCTCGGCGGCGTCGTCGCTGCTGGGGCCATGATCGTCGTGGTCGTCGTGGCCGTGCGGGTTCTCGTCGTCGTCGGCGGGCTCGAGGGCCCAGCCGTAGAGGCCGGCGATGACGAAGATGGCGCCGAAGCCCGCCCACCAGAGGCTGAAGATCAGGCCGTAGCCGACGAAGGGCAGGCCGAAGGCCAAGACGATGGGCCAGTACGACGGCGACGGCAGGTGGATACCGGTGGCGCCGGGCGCCTGGCACACCTCTTGGTCGGAGTGCAGGCGCACGACCTTGCCGTCGTCGTCCTCGCCGTACTTGCGGTTCCAGAAGTCGTCACGGCTCGTGACCACCGGGATCTCGCTGAAGTTGTACTCGGGCACCGGCGAGGGGATCATCCACTCCAGACTGCGCGAGTCCCACGGGTCCGGACCCAGCGACGGCTGGCCCTTGGCCTTCGAGCGACTCCGCACCACGTTCAAGATGAACAGGATGATCGACACCGCGAGGATGGCCGAGCCGATGCTGGACACGAGGTTCCAGAAGTTGAAGCCCAGGCCGTCGTCGTAGGTGTAGATGCGGCGTGACATGCCCTGGAGACCGAGGATGTGCATCGGGCCGAAGGTCAGGTTGAATCCGATGAGCATCAGCCAGAAGTGGGCCTTGCCCATCTTCTCGCCGAGCATGTACCCGTAGATCTTCGGCCACCAGAAGTAGATGCCGGCGAAGAGTCCCATGAGGGCGCCGCCGAAGAGCACGTAGTGGAAGTGGGCGACGATGTAGTAGGTGTCGGTCTGCTGGGTGTCCGACGGGGCCACCGAGTGGGTCACGCCGGAGAGCCCGCCGATGGTGAACATCGCCACGAGGCCGACGGCGAAGAGCATCGGGGTGGTGAAGGTCAACTTGCCGCCCCACATGGTGGCCAGCCAGTTGAGGATCTTCACGCCGGTCGGCACCGCGATGAACATCGTGGACAGCGAGAACGCCGCCACCGAGATGGGGCCGATGCCCGAGGCGAACATGTGGTGGGCCCACACGCCCCAACCCATGAAGCCGATGGCGATGCCCGAGAAGACCATGAACGGGTAGCCGAAGATGGGCTTGCGGGAGAAGACCGGGATGACCTCGGAGACGATGCCGAAGGACGGCAGGATGAGGATGTAGACCTCCGGGTGGCCGAAGATCCAGAAGAGGTTCTCCCACAGGAGTGGGTCGGCGCCGGCTTGCGGGTCGAAGAACGCGGCCCCGAAGAGGCGCTGGAGCAGCAGGAGGATCAACGCCAGGGTGATCACCGGCATGGCGAACACGAGCAGCACCTGGACCACCAGGACCATCCAGGTGAACACGGGCATGCGCATGAGGGACATGCCCGGGGCCCGCATGTTCAGCACGGTGACGGTGAGGTTGATGGAGCTGGCCAAGGTGCCGATGCCGCTGATGAGTAGGCCGAGGCAGAAGAAGTCGAGGCCGTGCGAGGGCGAGAAGACCACGCCGGTGTTCGGCGAGTAGGCGAACCACCCACCGTCGGCGGCGCCACCGAGGAGCCAGCTGGTGTTCAAGAAGATGCCGCCGAAGAGGAAGGCCCAGTAGCTGAATGCGTTCATCCTGGGGAAGGCGACGTCTCGGGCGCCGATCTGCAGCGGCAGCAGGTAGTTGGCGAAGGCGGCCGCCATGGGCATGACCACCAGGAACACCATGGTGACGGCGTGCATGGTGAAGACCTGGTTGTAGGTCTCGGCGCTCAGCAGCGTGCCGTTCGGCCGGGCGAGCTGGGCCCGGATGAGCAGGGCCTCGAAGCCACCGACCAGGAAGAAGAAGAAGGCCGTGTAGCCGTAGAGGAGGCCGATCTTCTTGTGATCGACGGTGGTGACCCAGCTGCGCCACCCTTCGGTGGTGGTGGGGCGGCGGAAGACGCCGAGCGGCTCGTGGTCGGTGGTGACCTCGTCGCCGGTCGTCAGTGCGAGTGGGCGTTCCTCGGTAAGGGCCATGTACTTCCTACTTGAGGGTCTCGAGGTAGGCGACCAGCTGGTCGATCTGCTGCTCGGACAGGTTCAGGTTGGGCATGCCACGGCCGTACTGGCTGTACTGCGTGGGATCCGGGGCCATGGGCTTCTCCGCCGGGGGGTTCCGCAGCCACGCTTCGAGCTGGTTGCGGTTGAAGGTGCCCTCTTCGGGAAGGTCGTTGTAGGGGATCCCACCGAGGTCGTAGTTCGGATCGCCGTCGTTGGCTTGGTCGTAGAGCTCGAAGATGCCGCCGGCGAAGGTGCTGCGGGTCATCAGGTGGGTGAGGTTGGGCGCCGCCCCGGACACCTGGGCGGCGAAGGCGACCTCGTCCACGCCGTTGATCTGGTGGCAGGTGGTGCACTGCCCCTGGAAGACCTCGAGGCCGGCGGCGGCCTCGGCGTCGGTGGGCGTCGCCGCGTCCCGCATCTGGTTCTCGACCCAGGCGTCGTAGTCGGGGCGGTCGAGAGCCACGACCCGCATCTGCATGCGGCCGTGGGACAAGCCACAGAACTCGGTGCACTGGCCCCGGTAGATGCCGGGCTCGTCGGCCTGGATGGTGAGCTGGTGGGTGCGGCCGGGCACGGCGTCCTTCTTGCCGTTGAGGGCCGGGATCCAGAAGCTGTGGATCACGTCACGGGAGCGGATGTTCACGATCACCGGCTCGCCGGCGGGGATGATCATCTCCGTGGCGGTGGTGATGTCGATCTCGCCGTCCTGGTTGGTGTCGTACTCGAAGCCCCACCACCACTGCTGGCCGTAGACGTCGATCTCCATGGCGTCCTGGGGGGCGTCGGCGAGGTCGAAGATGGTCACGACCGTGCCCACCGCCACGAAGGCGAGGAGCAGCGCGGGCAAGAGCGTCCAGCCGAGCTCGAGGCTCAACGCCCCGTGGGTCTGGGGCGGCAGGTCGTCGTCGCCGGGCTTGGCCCGGAACTTGATGACGATGAACACCACCGCGGCCATGACGAGGACGCCGATGACGATGGCGATGATGAAGACCGGGATCTGAAGGTCGTTGATGGTCTGCGACTCGGTGCCGTCACCCTGGAAGATGTCGAGCGGCTTGTCCGAGGCGGAGCAACCGGCGAGCAGCGCCACGGCGCCCAGGCCCAACAGGCCCTTCACGAACTGGGGGAAGCGGCGTCGGGCGGGGGACACGTTCGGAGCTTGGCCGACGCGTCCCCGGCCTGCCAAACCCGCGGCGGATCGGTTCCGGCTCAATTCGAGGCCTCGGTGGTGGTCGTGGTGTCAGGTCGTGCGGGCGGCAGCTCGCCACCCACCGGCGGCTGCTCGTAGGTGGTGTCCTCCTCGTGCTCCTCGAACTCGCGCGGGCCGATCGAGGCAGCGGTGATGCCGGCCGCCAGCACCGCGATGCCGCCGAGCAGCAGGAGTCCGCTGATCAGGTTGGCGCTGAGGCGGGGCTTGGTGGCGATGAGGGTGGCGGTACCGAGCACCAGCAGGGCGACCACGATGGCGACGCCGGTCGAGCCCTCCTTGGGGGTGGCCAGCAGGACCCGCGAGATGAGGGCCACCAGCACGCCGATGCAGAGCAGGGCGCCCACGGGGATCTCGATGGGCAGCATGATGCGGTTGCGGATCTCGCGGTTGACCTCGGGGTCGCCGGTGCGTCGGTCGGCCCAGTTGCGGATGCCCCACTCGACGATGACGATGGCGATGCCGATGCAGCCGGCCACGAAGAGCTGCGAGCCGACCACCAGACCGATGGCGAGGGCGCCCAGCGAGAAGGCAGCCACGATGGGCCAGAAGTTGGTGCGGTTGATGGCCTCGGCCGGCGGGGCGTGGTCGACGTGGGCGACCTGCGCCTCGGCCTCGGGGTCGGCATCACGCAGGGCGATGCAGATGAAGCCGAGGAAGGCCGACACCACGGCCGAGCCCAGCAGCATCGTGTACCCCAGGTGCTCGCCGACGCCCTCCTTGTAGCCCAGCGAGAACACGCCGAAGACGTGGCCGCCGGTGCTGAGGCCGTAGACGATGGCCCCCAGGTAGGCGAGGGCGGCGAATCCGAAGAAGAACCGAGATCCCTTGGTGATCATTCGCCGAACTCTCCTACTTGGTGATGAAGATCGTGTACCAGATGAGCGCGTACACGGCGACGGTGGCATACCAGAACAGAGCGGCCGAGCTCAGGCCCTCGTGGTCCCGCGGCGTGTACTCGCCGCCGAGGGCTCGCAGGGCCACCACCCCGACGTAGAGCAGGGCGGCGATGGTGAGCACGAGGTGGGCGCCCGAGATGGCGTAGATGAGCACGCCGACGGGGCTGTCGGCGATGACCAGGCCCATCTGGCTGTAGAGATAGGCCGTGGAATTGGCGAAGGCCGCACCCAGCAGCAAGGTGATGCCGAGGGCGATGTAGGCGTTCTGGCGATCGCGGTTGCCGATGGCGTAGATGGCCCACTGCAGGGTCACCACGGACATGAGCAGGGTGGCCATGGCCACGTTCGGCGGGGTCAGCGGGATGACCACGCCCTCGGGCAGCCAGGTGCCGCCCCCGGCGATGGCCTCGGAGCGGACCGAGATGTAGATGGCGATGAGCCCGAGGAAGGACATGCCCACCGCGGCGGCGGCGAAGGCCGTGCCCACGAACAGGGCGCGGGGCCGGCGGGGCTGCGGCGGCGGCGCCAGGGCGGGCACCGGACGGGTGGCGGCGGCGGCCATCAGGCACCTTCCTCAGCGGAGTCGAGCAGGGGGGAGGCCGAGGTGACGAGCGCCGGGGTCTCGGCGAAGTTGTTCCACGGCGGCGGCGACGTGGTGGACCACTCGAGGGTCTGACCACCCCACGGATCGTCGGGCCGGTGCTCGGGGTTGGAGGTGAGGCCCTTGCGCACCGCGACCACGAGGGCCAGGGCAGCGACCACGACCGCCACCAGCAGCAGGGCGAACCCGAGGGCGGTGACCAGGTTGAGGGCCTCGATGCCGTCGCGGGCGACGTACTCGGCGGTGAGGACGAGGGGCTGGTCGAGGGCGCCGCTCCAGAGTGCGCCGAGGCCCACGAGGGCGGCACCGGCGAGCAGGAGGAGGGCGACGAGCGACCCGGCGCCGTCGGAGGCCTTGCGGCCCGAGATCTTCGGCAGCCAGTACCAGATGCCGGCGAGGCCGCCCGCTAGTCCGGCCAGCAGGGTCAGGTGCATCTGGCCGGCGGCGAAGGTCGTGTCGGCGAGGTCGAGCACGTCGAGCACCGCGAAGCCGCCGGCGATGGTGGCGCCGAGCAGGAGGAGGAAGGCGACCACGGCGAGGGCCAGCGGGGCGGTGAACTTCGGCCGGTTGCGGCCCATGGTCTCGCCCACGAGGAGGAGCAGGACCAGGACGGTGAGCATGCTCACCCACGCCACGCCGATGTACCAGGGATCGTCGAGCGCCTCGGCGTTGAAGTAGGGCTGCATCCACGCGCCGAAGGCGAGGATGCCGAACAGACCGGTGGCGGCCATGGCGCCCTGGCGGAAGCGGGGGCGGGCGCCCACCGCGGTGGCCACGATGTCGACGATCACGCCGAACACCGGGATGGCCGTGGCGTAGATCTGCGGCTGCTGGAAGGCCCACGAGACCTGGGCCCAGATGTCGGCGTCGACGCCGAACAGCTGCTGGCCATAGCGGTGGTCGAGGTAGATCACCAGCAGGTTGGCGAGCAGGACGGGCAGGCTGAGGATCCAGATGCTGCAGGCCACGAGCATCGACCAGGAGAACAGCGGGGTGCGGATCAGGCTCATGCCCTCGGCCCGGTCGGCCAGGACGGTGGTGGCGATGGAGACCGATGCGGCGACGAGGGCCACCACCACGAGACCGAAGGCGACGATCCAGAGGTCGGTGCCCTCGGCGTCGGTGCCGCCGGGCCCGCCGTCGATGGCGTAGGAGGCGACGAGGACGCCGCCGGCGACGACCCACGTCCAGAAGGCGGCGGCGGCAGCGCGAGGCAGGGCCAGCGAGCGGGCGCCCACCTGCAACGGCACGACGTAGGTGGCGAGGCCGATGAACAGCGGGATGACCACCAGGAACACCGCAGTGATGCGATACAGGCTGAACACCTGGAGGTAGGCGTCCGACCCCAGCACCTTGTACGACGCCAGGTCGGCGTCCTCGAGGCCGAGGAGCACCGCGGTGCCCAGGCCGACGAGCAGGTAGAGGAAGGAGCACGCGATCCAGAGGCGGCCGACGACCTTGTGGTCGCCGCTGCCGAGGAGGGCAGGCAGGCCGCGCGAGGTGGGCGCGTGTTCGGGGGGTGCCTCGGCCTCAGGTGCGGCCGCGGTGTCGGGTCGGGTCTCGGTGACAGTCATGGCTCGGCTCGGTGGCGAACTCTAGTCACGCGGCGCGAGTGCCAGAAAAACGGCCGGGACGGCCGCCTTCGGTCACAGACCGTGCTCGACGAGGACGTCGACGGCCATGGCCGCCCACAGCAACGTGAGGTACGTGATCGAGTAGGTGAACAGGCGCATCGCCAGCGGCGGGGTCGGGTCCCGCAGCAGGCGCACCGACATCCAGGTGAACACCGCGCCGAGCACGATCGCGCTGCCCAGGTAGATCCACCCGAGGTCGGCGACGGGGGCCAGGACGAGCGTCGTGGCCCACAGCACGACCGTGTAGACGAGGATCTGCACCGCGGTGTGGCGGAGCGTCTCGACCGCCGGGAGCATGGGGACGTCGGCGGCGGCGTAGTCCTCGCGGTAGCGGATGGCGAGGGCCCAGAAGTGCGGCGGGGTCCAGATGAAGATGATGGCGAACATCAGCCACGGCGCGAGGGCCAGGCTGTCGGTGACCGCGGCCCAGCCCACGAGGACGGGGACCGCGCCGGCGGCGCCGCCGATGACGATGTTCTGCTTCGAGGTGCGCTTCAGCCAGAGCGTGTAGACGAAGACGTAGAAGAGGCAGGCCGACACCGCGAGCACCGCGCTCAGCAGGTTGACCAGCGCCCACAGCTCGACGAACGCGACCACCTCGAGGCCGATGGCGAAGGTGAGGGCGGCCTGGGGTGACATCTCGCCGGTGACCAGCGGACGGCCCTTGGTGCGCTCCATGACCGCGTCGATGTCGCGGTCGACGTACATGTTGATGGCGTTGGCCCCGCCGGCGGCGAGGGTGCCCCCGACGAGCGTGGCGACCATCAGACCGACCGACGGCATGCCCTGCTCGGCGACCACCATCGTGGGCAGGGTCGTCACCAGGAGCAGCTCGATGATGCGCGGCTTGGTCAGCGCCACGTAGGCGCCGACCTGGTGCACGAGCGAGCGCCGGGCGATGAGGTGCATGACGCGACCCAGGGTAGGACCTCGGGCCGATTCGGACCCAAGTGGCCCGCTCCGTAGGATCGTGGGCGATGCAGCTTCCCCGGTGCTCGCCCCGCACCTACAAGAAGATCACCCTGGTCGCGCTGTTCCTGCTCTCGGTGATCGTGGTCACGGGCGGCGCCGTGCGCCTCACCGGATCGGGCCTCGGATGCACCGACTGGCCGACCTGCGAGAACAACCGGATCGTGGCGCCCGTCGAGTACCACGCCATGGTCGAGTTCGTGAACCGCACGTTCACCGGCCTGCTCTCCGTGGCGGTGATGCTCGCGGTCCTCGGGTCGCTGGTGCGCACCCCCCGCCGGCGCGACCTCACCTGGTGGTCGCTCGGCCTCGTGGCCGGGATGATCGGCCAGATCGTCCTCGGCGGCATCACGGTGCTCGTCGAGCTGTCCCCGCCGTTCGTGATGGCCCACTTCCTGCTGTCCATCGCCATCATCTGGAACGCCGTGGTGCTGCACCACCTCGCCGGCCAGCCCCACACCCCGGCGCGGTCCTCGGTCTCGCCCGAGGTGCGCTGGATGGGGCGCCTCATGGTCGCGTCCGCTTCGCTGGCCATCTTCCTCGGCACCATCGTCACCGGCGCCGGCCCCCACGGGGGCGACGCCGACGTCGAGCGCCTCGACCTCGTGGTGGGTGACGTCGTCCGCTTCCACGGCGGCTCGGTCATCCTCTTCGGCATCATCACCCTCACCACCCTCTGGATGCTGCGCAAGCGCAATGAGCTCGCCCCCGACATCCTCAAGCGGGGCGAGATCCTCCTCGTCGTGCTCGTGGCCCAGGCCGCCGTGGGCTACGCGCAGTACTTCACCGGCGTCCCCGTCGGGCTGGTGGCCATCCACCTGCTCGGCTCGGTGTGCGTCTGGATCGCCGTGCTCACCTTCGAGCTCGGGCTGCACACCCACCCGGCCGAGGCCGGCGCCGGCGCGGACCCCACATCGGACGCGCCCGAGCCGGCCGCTGCGGCGCTGGGGTAGGAGCGCGCGGTGCCCGTCACCCCCGTGGCCCCCGCTCCGATCGAGGTCGACGAGCCCGGCCTCGACGACGTCGCCGAGCCCGACGTCCCGTGGATCGTGCTGGTCTGGAACGACCCGATCAACCTGATGTCGTACGTGACCTTCGTGTTCCAGCAGCTCTTCGGGTACAGCCTCGAGAAGGCCACCGAGCTCATGTTGGACGTGCACCACAAGGGGAAGGCCGTGGTGTCGAGCGGCACCCGCGAGAAGGCCGAGCTCGACGTCTTCCGGCTGCACGAGAAGGGCCTCTGGGCCACCATGCAGAAAGACGAGTAGGCGTGGCCCTCGGCAAGCGCGGCGCCCTGGTGCGCCGGCGGCGCGACGGCGCGTTCGACGTGCGCCTCCGCGGCTGGGAGCGCGACCTGCTCTCGTCGCTCGTGCCCCAGCTGCGCGAGATGCTGACCGCGGGCTCGGGGGGCGGGGCTGGCGGCGCCGGCGTCGACCCCATCCTCAAGCGGCTGTTCCCGACCGCCTACGTCGACGACGCCGCGCTCGATGCCGAATACCAGTCCCTGGTGCGCGACGACCTGCTCGAGGGCCACCTCGCCGCCCTCGACCTCGTGGAGGAGACCCTCGACGCCGACGTCGTGACCGAGGAGCAGCTCCTCGCCTGGATGGGCGCGGTGAACGACCTGCGCCTCGTGCTCGGCACCCGCCTCGACGTGTCCGAGGACATGGATGAGATCGACCCCGACGACCCCGACGCCCCCCTGTTCGCGGCGTACGGCTACCTCGGCTGGCTCCTCGAGAACATCGTCGCGGCCCTCGCCGACTGGTAGAGGGGGGTCGACATGAGCGTCGTGCTGGCCCGCCACGGGGCCACCGAGTGGAGCGAGGACGGCCGACACACGAGCACCACCGACCTGCCCCTCACCGAGCAGGGCCGGGCCGACGGCCTCGCCCTCGCCCCGGTGCTCGGCCGGCGCGCCTTCGCGCTCGTTGCCTCCAGTCCACGCGCTCGGGCCCTCGACACCTGCCGGCTGGCGGGCCTCGACCAGGGTGCCGAGGTCTGGGACGAGCTCGTCGAGTGGGACTACGGCGACTACGAGGGCATCACCACCGCCGACATCCAGGTGGACCGCCCGGGGTGGGAGCTGTTCCGCGACGGCTGCCCCGGCGGCGAGTCGCCGGCGCAGGTCGGCGCCCGGGCCGACGCTGTCATCAACCGCATCCGGGCCGTGTCCGGCGAGCCGAGTGAGGGCGACGTCGTGCTGTTCTCCCACGGCCACTTCCTGCGGGTGCTCGCCTCCCGCTGGGTGGGGTGGCCCGTCGAGGCCGGCCTGCGCCTCCTGCTCGACACCGGCACCCTGAGCGAGCTCGACGCCAAGCGCGGCGACCCCGTCATCCGCCGCTGGAACGCGCCCGTCGTCACCTGACGCCCGACGGGCGGCGGGGAGGCGGTCGACTGGTAGATTGCAGCGCCCCCTCGGGGGCAGGCCCCCATCGTCCAGTGGCCTAGGACGCCGGCCTTTCACGCCGGTAACACGGGTTCGAATCCCGTTGGGGGTGCTCCGCCGATGAGTCCGGCGGCGTGCCGCCGTCCTCCGTGCGACCGAGATCGCCGACGCACGGGAGCACCGCCATGGGCATCATCCAGATCGAGCTGTTCGCCACCCTCGACCTCGTCGGGCAGGCGCCCGGCGGGCCCGACGAGGACCCGGACGACGACTTCGCGTTCGGCGGCTGGCAGGCCCCGCTGATCGACGAGGCCAGCGGCGAGCAGATCGCCGCCGCCTACGAGCACACCGACGCCCTGCTGCTCGGCCGGCGCACCTTCGACGTCTTCGCCGCCTACTGGCCGCATCAAGACCCCGAGGCCAACCCTTTCGCGGGACTGTTCAACCGCGTCCCCAAGTACGTGGCGTCCCGGGGAACGCCCGACCTCCCGTGGGCGGGCTCGTACCGGGTGGGCGACGACCTGCCCGCCGAGGTATGGGAGATCCGTGACCGCCACGAGCACGTCTCCGTCGTCGGCAGCATGAACTTCGTGCAGACCCTGCTGCGGGAGAAGCTCTTCGACCGCCTCGATCTCTGGATCCACCCCATCGTGCTGGGCCAGGGCAAGCAGGTCTTCGCCGGCGGCGCCGTCCCCTCGAACCTCACCCTCGTCGCGCCGCCCGCCGCGAGCCCCAACGGCGTCGTCTGCCTCCGCTACGCCCTCGCCGACGGCGTCCCGGCGACCGGCGACATGGAAGAGGCCCTCGCCGCCGACCGCTGACGGTCCCACGCCGCGACGCGCTCGGTGTCCTCGTAGTCCTCCCAGCGGATCAGGCGGCCCCAGCGCAGTTCGAGGAAGGCGATAACCCGGATGGCGTAGGTGCCGTGCTGGTCCTGATCGAAGGCGCGGACGGCGACGCGGGTGCGCCACGGCGGGCCGTTCACGAGGATGTCCTCGATCCCGAAGCGCAGGCCTTCGCCCACGAAGCGGTCGGCGAAGGCCCGGCACTCGTCGATGCCGCGATGGGTGACGTGCGCCTCGGTGCCCTTCTCAACCGGTCGGAACATGGTCGACCAGGAGTTGTCGCCCGGGAAGCAGATCTCGGCGTCGGGCGACGCCAGCTTCAGCAGGAACGACGCGTCGCCGTCGTTGAGCTCCCGCAAGCCCCGCCGCACCATCGCTCGCACCGTCGCGGCCGAGGTGCTCGCGGCCGGCGACTACCTCGACGTCTGCCCCATCGGCACCATCGCCGGCGAGGTGGCCAGCAGCGACGACGAGCTGCGGGCGGCCACGGACGAGGTCTTCCGCGACTGGACTGCCAGAGCGGCCCGGCGCCTCGGCGACGCGGGCCTCCCCCACGACGGCGCCGAGACCGTGGCCACCACCGCCATCGCCGCACTCCAAGGCGGCTTCATCCTGGCCAGGGCCCGCCGCGACGCCGACCTGCTGAAGACCGTCGGCCTCCAGGTCGCGGCATTGGTCCGGGCGGCACTCGCCGGCGCCTGAGCGTCCGCGGAACGCCGTTGACAGGCCGTGGCGAGAAGTACAAAGTAAGAACATGGTCTCGGTGCACGCCACGATTGCCCGCCACCCGTATGACCTGACCAAGGTCCAGGTCGAGCGAGCAATGCAGGGGGTCGTCGCACAGCCGCTCCGGGACCACTACGTGGTCGTCAACGGGCGCCGCTATCCGCCCAAGCAGGTCATCGCCACGGTCACGGGCCTCGACCGGAGCGCGTTCATCACCACTCAGGCGAGGAGCCTGCTCGAGCGGCTCCAGTTCACGGTCGGGCGCGTCGGCTCTCCCGCGGCGGCCGCACCAACGACGACCGAGCCGACGGCCGCCGACGAACGCCTCGCCCAGGAGGCAGACCTGCTCCGCCCCCATCGCGGCGAGTTCGTGGCCGTGGACCAGGACTGGACCGAGGTCATCGCGTCCGGGCCGGACGCCGCCGGGGTCGCGCGAGCGCTCGAAGCCATCGGACGGGTCGGCGTCATCTTCCGCGTGCCGATGGATCCGTCGCGCGACATCGGCGGCTTCGCCTGGTGATCATCCCGTTCCGTGGCCTGCCGGGGACGACGAGCTTCGTCCCTCGGCCCGTCGTCGATGTCGGCATCGCCCACGAGTCGACAGCAGCCGTGGTGGCGCTCTGTGACACCGGTGCACTGCACAACCGGTTTGCGGGATGGGTGGCTGATCTGATCGGTCTGGACCTCGAGGGCGTCCAGGGTGAAGCGATCGGCGTCGGTGGTCAGCACCTCATCGCCCGCACGGCCCTCGTGTCGCTGCGGATCGGCGAGTTCGACTGGGAGGCGCCGGTCAGCTTCTGCGATCCATGGCCGTGGGGATACCAACTCCTGGGCCAAGAGGGCTTCTTTCGCTGGTTCGAGGTACTGGTCCGCGCGGCCGACCGAGAACTCGAACTGACGCCCATCGCCGCCTGAGCGCCGCCTCCGCCCCGTAGCGTCAGCGCCGGCGGGGGTCCTCCAGCGTGGTGGGGCCGACGTTGGTGTCGAGCCAGTCCTGGAGGGGTTGGGCGGCGCGGTAGAAGGCGAGGAGGCGGTCCTTGGCCTTGGCCGTGCCGAGCCACGCCGCCGGGGGCCACTCCTTCCAGGCGGCGAGGCCCTTCTTGCGGAGCAGTTCGATGCGGGGATGGTCCTTGGGGTAGCCCCGAGGCGCGGTCTTGAGGGTGTCGTGGGCGGTGACCTCGTAGCCGTCCTTCGCCAGTTCGGCGATGACGTCCTCGAGCGCGCCGCCGGTGGCGTCGGCCACCACCGAGCGGCGGTAGCGGTCGAGCTGGTCCTTGGCCATGACGTAGTAGCCCCGACCGGCGGCCAGGCCGTCGGCGCCCAGGTGGGCGTAGCCGTAGGTGCCGACCATGGCGCCGATGTTGGTCTTGTACGGCGTCTTGTCCGCGCTGAAGCGCACGTCTCGGTAGGGGCGGAAAACCTTGCCCTCGCCGAACTCGGGGGCGAGATCGTCCAGCAGGGCCAGCATCGGCCCCTTCACGCTCTCGTCGTAGAAGGCCTTGTGCTCGTTCCAGTAGGTCTTGGTGTTGTCGGCCTCGAGGCCCTCGTAGAAGTCGAGCGCCTCCGCTGGCCAGCCCTTGAACGCCATGGCCGAACGCTACCCAGTGCCGCCGGGGCGGCCGCCGAGGAGGCCGTCGAGGGCACGACCGACCTGGGCGCGCACCTCGGGGTCGGCGGCACCGAGGCGGGCCTCGCGCTGGCCGGCGGCGATGACGAGGCCGCCGAGGAGGTCGGCGACCGCGCCCCGCTCGTCGGCGTCGGCCAGGCCGGCTTCGACCAGCGCAGCGTCGAGGGGGGCGAGCACCTGGCGGTGGCTGTCGGCCAGCTCGGCCAGCTCCTCGGGCTCGAGGTCACCCGTCGCCTCGGCCAATGCGACGATCAGGTCGTGCTCGGGTCGGCGGGCGTAGTCGAGCTGGTCGTCCACCCAGGCCTCGATGCGGGCCCGAGGTCGGCCCTCCCCGCCGAGCACCGCGGTGGCGCGCTCGACCTGCGCCGGTAGCTCGGCCCGGAACCAGCGCAGGAGGATGTGCGCCTTGTCGGGGAAGTACCGGTAGAGCGAGTTGCGGGCCAGGCCGACCTCGGCGGCGATGTCGCCGAGACTCACGCCGGCGTAGCCCCGCTCCACGAACAGGCGCAGGGCGGCGTCGAACACCGCCGCCTCCTGGCGGGCGACGTGCTCGGCGACGCTGTCGGCCTGGATCCGGGGCACGGTCTCAGTCTGGCCCCTGCCTCGGCTCGACGAGCGCGCCCTGATCGACGAGCGCCCCCCGGTCGAGGTGGAGGTGGCGATCGGCGGCGGTGAGCAGGTCCCGATCGTGGGTGACGATGAGGGTGGCGACGCCACGGCGGTGAGCCTCGTCGGCCAGCAGGCGCACCACCTCGACCCCGAGGGCCGGGTCCAGCGACGCGGTGGGCTCGTCGGCCAGCAGGACCGACGGCTCGGCCATCAGCGCCCGGGCGATGCCGATGCGCTGGCGCTCGCCGCCGGACAGGTGGGCCGGGACCCGGCCGGCCGCGCCGGCGAGGCCGACGTCGTCGAGGAGCGCGTCCGCCCGGCGGCGGCGCTCGACCCGACCCACGCCGTTCACGTGGCCGACCAGCTCGAGCTGCTCGCGGGCCGTGAGCGCGGGCAGGAGGTTGGCGGACTGGTAGACGACGCCGACGTGGTCGCCCCGGACCCGGGTGCGGCGGCGCTCGCTGAGCGCGGCCGTGGCCTGGCCGCCGACGTGGACCTCGCCGGCCTGGGGCCGGCGCAGGAGGCCGGCGATGGCGAGCAGGGTGGACTTGCCGGATCCGGACGGCCCGGTGACGACCACGACCTCGCCGGGAGCGACGGTGAGGTCGACGGCGTCGAGCAGGACCCGGGTGTCGTCGCCATCGGGCACGGCGTAGGTCACGCCCTCGAGGACGAGGCCGGCGTCGGTCGCGCGGCTCACGGCTCCACCCCCAGGGCGATGGCGGGCTCGACGTTGGTGATGCGCCGGAAGGGGATGACCGAGCCGATGAGGCCGGCCACCACCAGCACCAGCGCGGTCGACACGGTGCCGGAGAGCGTCAGGTCGATGGGCGCGGCGCCGCCGGCCAGCAGTGCGGTCAGGCCGGCACCGACGGCCGTCCCGACCGCAGTGGCGGCGGCCACGACGACGAGCATCTGGCCGACGGCGTCGACGAGCACGTACCGGCTCGACGCCCCCATGGCCTTCAACAGGCCGATCTGGCGGGTGCGCTGCACGGCCAGCACCGTGAAGAAGGCGCCGACCACGAGCGCAGAGATCACCACCAGGAAGCCCCGGATGAGCGACATCGTGGCGGTCTCCGCGGTGAAGCCCGGCGAGCCGTTGTAGGCCTCGGCCTTGGTCACCGTCTCGGTGCCGGCGGCGGCGTCCAGCGCGGCGAGATCGGTCCCGCCGGGGACGTCGAGGGCGATGGCCGAGAAGCGCCCGCGGGCGTCGTTGCCGTAGGTCACCGCCTGCCACGTGTCGAGCGAGGTGTAGGCGAGGGGGACGTGCCCGTACGAGCCGGCGAAGGTGAAGCCGAGCACCGGGAGGGTCTCGTCGGCGCCGGCCAGGCGGTACTCGTCGCCCACCTCGACGCCGTCGTCCTGGAGCTCCGACGCGAGGACCAGCCCCGGCTCGCCCGCCAGCGCCTGCTGCGCTTCGGGGCGCTCGACCAGGAAGCTGTCGGCCGGGACGCCGAACAGCGCCAGGTCGAGGCTCGGGCCGTTGTCCACCGGCGCCGCGTTCACGAAGGACACGCCCACCGGCGAGGCCTTCACCTCGGGCACCTGCTGCCAGGCGTCGAGGGCGTCGCCGTCGAGGGTCGAGCGGCTGAACACCGACTGCGAGCCCGGGGCGAAGGCCAGGTGGTCGAGGGGCAGGGCCCGCAGGCCCGACGTGCCGTCGCGCACGAGGCCGTCGGCCAGGCCGGCGAGGACAGTGGAGAGGATGGCCACCAGCGCCACCACCACGCCCACGAGGACGAAGCGGCGCCAGGAGCGGAGGAGGTCACGCCAGGCGAAGAACACCGCGGCGCTCCAGAGATGTCGACATCATGTCGCCATGTTACCGACACGCTGTCGGTTTCCACCGGTGATCCGAGGCGGGAGCGCAACCGAATGCCCCACGTGCGCCGGTCCTGGGTCCTCGTCGCCGCCCTCGCGCTCCTCCTGACCGGTTGCGGCAGCGACGCGTCCGACACCGGCGCGACCACGACGACGCCCGCCGCCACGACCAGCGCCGTGGCCCGATCGGTGAGCGAGTCCGAGCTCCAGGCCTTCGCCGACGACCTGGTGGCCACCACCGGGTCGGAGGGGGGCATCGTCGCGTGGGCGGTCGGCGACGACCCCGCCCTCGTGGTCACCTCAGGCGAGGCGGACGCCCGCACGGAACAGGCGCTCCACGCCGGCGACCCGTTCCACGTCGCCTCCATCACCAAGTCCTTCGTGGCCGCCGCCCTCGTCCTGCTCGACGCCGACGGCACCGTCGACCTCGACGCACCCGTCGCCACGTACGTCGACTGGCCCGGCGGCGACGCCATCACCGTGCGCCAGCTGCTCGACCACACCAGCGGCCTCGGGCCCTTCGGCAACCCCGGCGACGGGGCCGAGGACGGCACCGGCTCCCACTACCTTGCGCTGGTCCAGCGGGGCGGCGCCCTCACCCTCGACGAGGTGCTGGCCGCCACCCGGGACATCGCACCCGTCGACGAGCCCGGGGGATCGGCCACCTACAGCAACCTCAACTACGTGATCGCCGGTGCGGTGATCCAGGCGGCGACGGGCGAGGACGTGGGCACGGTGCTCCACGAGCGCCTCTTCGACCCCCTGCGCATGGACCACACCTGGTACGCGCCGCAGGAACCCGGCGACGCCGATCCGCTCCCGGGCCTCTACGAGCTCGAGCCCGACCTCGACCCGCTGCCCACGACGGCATTCGACATGGAGCCGTGGCGCACGGTGGCCGCGCCGGCCTCCGGCGCGGTCTCCACCCTCGACGACCTGCTGCGCTGGCGCGACGCCGTGCTGCGCGACCAGTCGATCGACGGGATCGACGTCTCCGCCATGACCGAGATCGGGCCCGGTGGCTACGGGCTCGGCGTCGCCGGCGTCACCGCCGACGGCGCCTGCATCTTCGAGGGCTGCCCGCCCGACCAGACCTTCACCCGCTGGGGCCTCAACGGCGACATCCCCGGCTCGTCCACCCGGGTCCTCCACGACCCGGCCACCGACGCCACCCTGTTCGTCTACCTGAACCGCAACGCCCTCTCGCTCGACGAGCCGACGCTGGCCTTCCTCGAGGACTGACGATCAATTTTCCGGAGCGGCCCCAACCGCGGGTACGCTCTACCGTCCGGCCGACGGGGGTGACCTCGTGAGTCGGGTGCTTCACGGTCCCGTGGTGCAGTTTGGAGTGCACGCCGCCCTGTCAAGGCGGAGGTCGCGGGTTCAAATCCCGTCGGGACCGCCAGCAACACAGTTCACGGTCGGGTAGCTCAGTTGGCAGAGCGCGCGCCTGAAAAGCGCGAGGTCACCGGATCGACGCCGGTCCCGACCACCACTTCGTACCTTCGCCTGCTGCGGCCCTCCTAGGCTGCGCGGGATGCGACGAGCCACCAGCGCCGCCCTGCTCTGCGGAGCGCTGCTCTTGGCCGCCGCCTGTGGCTCCGGGGTCGACGGCGCGGGCGGCGACAGTGACGGAGGTGGCGGCGGCGGAACGGACGCCGCTTCGGGCATCGAGGCATCGCTCTCGGTCGTGCCGGCCACCGAGGGCGCCTCGGACTTCGTGGTGGTCAACGACATCGCCACTGCCGCCACCGCCGCGGGCGTGACCGCACCCGGCCCCGGCGCTGACGACGGCGTGCTCGCCGAGTACCTCAACACCGTGTCCGGGCTACGCGACGCACCCGTGGCGGTCGCCCCCGCCGAGCTCGTGCAGCAGAGCGCCTTCGAGGACGCCGGCTGGCGGGCCGAGCTGGGGTGGGCGCCCGTCGACCTCACGGGCGACGTGAGCGCCGGCGAGGCCCCGAACCACCTCCAGGCCTTCTTCGCCGACTTCGACGCCGCCGCCGTGGACGACGCCGTGCACACCGATCCCACCTGGAGCGACCAGCTCGAGGAGGTCACCTACGACGGCCTCACCTACTACTCGTGGGGCGAGGACGCGAGCATCGACCCGGAGGGCCGATCCACCGTGCGCCGCCTCGGCGAATCCGCCCGCCTCTTCGTCGACGAGGACGCCGGCCTGGCCTACTGGACCCGCACCACCGAGCTCATGGAGCAGGCACTCGACACCTTCACCGGCGGCGCCCCCTCCCTGGCCGACGACCCCGAGCTCGGGCCGATGGCGGCCGCCCTCGACGACCTCGACGCCTACAGCGCCGTGCTCACCGCCGACGCCGAGCAGTTCGCCGGCGCCGGCGAGCTCGAGCCCTACGACGCGGTGGCCACCGGCGCCGCCGTCGTGGATGGCCAGCCCCGCCTGCTCCTCGTCTACGCCAACCCCGACGAGGCCACCGCGGAGGCCAACGCCGAGACCCTCGCCGACCTCGTGGCCAACGGTGCGTCGAGCGCCAACGGACGCCCCTGGTCCGACGCCCTCGGCGCCGGCGAGATCGAGGTCGACGGCACCCTCGTCACCGCCTCGTTCCCCACCGAGGACGCCCGGCTCTGGAACGGCATCTTCCTGCAGCGCGACTCGCTCCTCGCCACCCGCTGAACGCAGGCACCGCAGCTCAGCCGAGGAGGAGCGCCGCCAGCTCGTGGTGGTGGTCGATGACGTGGTCGGCGTCGGGCAGGTCGGCGTCGGGGTCCTCCCACACGCCGCGGTAGCGGATCGAGGTCATGCCCGCCGCCCTCGCCCCGCCGGCGTCGGTCCGGCGCAGGTCACCCACGTGGGCCGCCCGGGCGGGGTCGTCCACGCCGACGCCGGCGAGGGCGTGGGCGAAGATGGCGCCGTGGGGCTTGTAGACGCCCACCTCGTCGGAGAACGACCAGTGGTCGAAGTGGTGCAGCAGGCCGTGGTGCTCGAGGTGCTCGCGCAGGCGGGGCGAGCCGGTGATGCCCACGTCGCAGATGATGCCGATGCGCAGGCCGCCGGCGGCGAGCGTGGCGAGGGCCTCGTCGATGCCGTCGGTGGGGATGACATGCTCGCTGCGACCATGGGTGACGGTCAGCTCGACCAGTTGGTCCACCACCGTCGGCGCCGGCGTGACACCGAGGTCGGCCAGCACGTCGGCCACCGCCTCGGCGGCGCCGTGCTGGCGGTTGTCGATCCACGCCTGCTCGTGCAGGACCCGCATGGCGTCGAAGGCGGTTTCGAGGTCGTCACGGGTGAGGTCGTGGCCCTCGGCGATGAGCACGTCCGTGTAGGCGTCGACGCGACGGTCCCACTGCGCCTCCGGCGGGATGCGCATGAGCGTGTTCCAGTAGTCGAAGGTGACCGCCTGCATCACATTGGCTCCTCCTTCGTCGGAGCGCCTTCGGCATCCGGTTCGACGAAGCCGCAGCTCCGCTTCGCTGCGCTACGTCACCCCCGGTCGGCGCAGACTCAGTACTTGCGGATGACACCGTCGGCGCGGGCGGCCTCGGCGACGGCCTTCGCCACCAGCTCCACCACGTGCTTGTCGAACACCGACGGCACGATGTTGGTGGGCGAGAGCTCCTCGGGCGGGACGCCGTCGGCGATGGCGCCGGCGGCGGCCAGCTTCATGTTCTCGGTGATGGTGGTGGCACCGACGTCGAGGGCGCCCCGGAAGATGCCCGGGAAGGCCAGCACGTTGTTGATCTGGTTGGGGAAGTCGCTGCGGCCGGTGGCGACGACCGAGGCGATGCCCTCGCACTGCTCGGGGCGGATCTCGGGCTCGGGGTTGGCCAAGGCGAACACGATGGGACCGTCGGCCATGCGCCGCAGGTCGTCGGGCTCGATGATTCCGGGGCCGCTCACGCCGATGAACACGTCGGCGCCTTCCATGGCGTCGCGGATCGAGCCCTGGCGCTTCTCCGGGTTGGTGACCTTGGCGAACTTCTCCTTGGCCACGTTGAGGTTGTCCCGGCCGGCGTAGATGATCCCCTGGCGGTCGGCGCCGATGACGTCCTGCACGCCCGACTCCATGAGCATCTGGGTCACGGCCACACCGGCGGCGCCCACGCCGGCGATGACCACCGACAGATCGCTCATCTGCTTGCCGGTGAGCTTCAGCGCGTTCCTGAGGGCGGCGAGCACCACGACGGCGGTGCCGTGCTGGTCGTCGTGGAACACCGGGATGTCGAGGCTCTTCTTGAGGCGCTCCTCGACCTCGAAGCACGCCGGCGCGGCGATGTCCTCGAGGTTGATGCCGCCGTAGACGGGGGCGATGCGCTCGACGGTCTCGACGATCTCGTCGGGGCCGCTGACCTTGAGGCAGACGGGGAAGGCGTCGACGCCGGCGAACTCCTTGAACAGCAGTGCCTTGCCCTCCATCACCGGCAGCGCCGCCTCGGGGCCGATGTCGCCCAGGCCGAGCACCGCGGTGCCGTCGGTGACGATGGCCACGGTGTTCTTCTTGATGGTGAGGTGGTGGGCCTGCGAGCGGTCCTTGGCGATCTCGTTGCACACCCGGGCCACACCCGGCGTGTAGGCCATGGACAGGTCGTCCTTGTCGCCCACGGGCAGCAGGGGCAGCACCTCGATCTTGCCGCCCTCGTGCAGCTCGAAGGTGCGGTCCACGAACTCGATGACCTCGACGCCCTCGAGGCCCTCCATGTGGCGGCGGACCTCTTCCTGGTGGGCCTCGTCGCGGCAGTTGACGTTGATGTTCTCGTCGAGGATCGGGCCCTTGGCCTCGAACCCGCCGATGCCGGCGATGTTGCCGCCGACCTCGCCGATGGCTACCGCCAGGCGCCCCAGCGACCCGGGCACGTTGTCGAGACGGACCCTGATGCGGACGGAATACGCGGCGGTGGGTGTGTTGGCCATCGCAGCGAAAGCTAGCGGCGTTCGACGCGGCCGCCCCAACCGTTCCCTACGCTGCGGCCCCGATGGCCCTCCCGCTCAACCCTCCCGTGAAGCCGATGCTCGCCAAGGCGGTGGCCGGCATCGACCAGCTCCCCGAGGGGGACTACGCCTTCGAGCCCAAGTGGGACGGCTTCCGCTGCATCGTGTTCAAGGACGGCGACCAGATCGAGCTCGGCAGCCGCAACGAGCGCCCCCTCACCCGCTACTTCCCCGAGCTGCTCCCTCCGCTGCTGGCCCAGCTGCCCGATCGCTGCGTGGTCGACGGCGAGATCGTGCTGGTCGGGCCCGAGCGCCTCGAGTTCGACCAGCTGCAGCAGCGCATCCACCCCGCCGAGTCCCGCATCAACCGGCTGGCGGCGGAGACGCCGGCCAGCTTCGTGGCCTTCGACCTGCTGGCCCTGGGGGACAAGGACCTCACCGGCCAGCCCTTCTTCCGCCGCCGCGCCCAGCTGGAGGAGGCCCTCGCCGGCGCCACCGCCCCGATCCACCTCACCCGCACCACCACCGACCGCGACGAGGCCGAGGACTGGTTCCAGCGCTTCGAGGGCGCCGGCCTCGACGGGGTGATGGCCAAGCCCACCGACGGCCTCTACGTGAGCGACAAGCGGGTGCAGTTCAAGGTGAAGCACCAGCGCACCGCCGACTGCGTCGTGGCCGGCTACCGGGTCCACAAGAGCGGCGACGGCATCGGCTCGCTGCTTCTGGGGCTCTGGTCCGACGAGGGTGGGTCGGACGCAGGTGCCGAGCTGCGCCACGTGGGCGTCGCCGCCAGCTTCACCGCCAAGCGCCGCGTCGAGCTGACCACCGAACTGGCGCCCTACGAGGTGGACGCCACCACCGGCCACCCGTGGCAGGAGTGGGTCGAGCACATGGAGTCCGCCACCGAGGCGGGCAAGGTGGCCGGCGGCCTCAGCCGCTGGAACGCGGCGAAGGACCTGTCCTGGCACCCGTTGCGGGCCGAGCTGGTCTGCGAGGTGAAGTACGGCGGCGTCCTCGACGGACGCTTCCGGCCGGGCGTCACCCAGTTCCTGCGCTGGCGACCCGACCGTGAGCCGGCCAGCTGCACCTTCGACCAGCTCGAGCTGCCGCCCCCCGTGCAGGTGGGCGAGGTGCTCGGCGCCTGATGGGCTGATCAGACCTCGTCGGCGAAGGCCAGCTCGACCGCGGGGAGCGGGTCGCAGCCGACGCACTGCTGACGCACCCGCAGGATCGAGGCGGTGGCCATGACCGCCACCAAGGTGGCGAGGGCCACGGTGGCGTAGGCGGGCATCTCGGCGTGGCCGGCGAGGAAGAGGTAGGCGTAGGGCGTCAGGAAGGCGGCGCCGGCCACCCCGCACCAGCGCTGGGCGGCGGCGAAGTCCTGGGCGCGGAAGGCCGCCACGATGCGCACCTGGCCCAGGGCCAAGGGGTACGCGGTGACGACGTCGAGGAAGAGGAAGGCCGCCGGGTTGATCCCGTAGCGGGCGAGGATCGGCCAGGCGAGCACGGCACGCAGCAGCGAGTACCCGCAGAGGATGAGGATCCACATCCTGCCAACGCGTCCGACTGCCGCGTCATCAGGAGCGGTCATGTTGGTACTCATCGTACCGGTCGGGGCGCTCCTGAAGTAATCACCCCCGACTACCGTCGGCTCGGTGGCGAAGCCCGACACCAGCGCGCGCACCGTCGAACGGGACGGCCACGAGGTCACCGTGACCAACGGCGACAAGGTGTACTTCCCCGGCAGCGGCGCCACCAAGGGCGACCTCGTCGACTTCTACGTGGCCGTCGAGGCCCCCCTGATGGCGGCCGTGGGGGGCCGGCCGGCGCTCATGCAGCGCTTCCCCAACGGCGTGAAGGGCAAGTCCTTCTTCCAGAAGCGGGTGCCGGACTCGCACCCCGACTGGCTCGACACCACCGTGGTGTCGACCCCCAACGGCACCGAGAGCGACGCCCTCGTCCTCACCGACCTGGCCCACGTGCTGTGGGCGGTGAACCTCGGGTGCATCGGCTTCCATCTGTGGCCGGCGATGGCCACCGACGTCGAGATCTCCGACCAGCTCCGCATCGACCTCGACCCGTCGCCCGGGGTGGACTTCGCCGACATCTGCTGGACGGCCCACCAGGTGAAGGCGTTCCTCGACGAGCTCGGCATCGCCGTCTACGTGAAGACCACGGGCAACCGGGGCCTGCACCTCTACGCCCTGCTCGAACCCCGCTGGACGGCCTACGAGGTCCGCGCCGCCGCAGTCGCTCTGGCGCGTGAGCTCGAGCGCCGCCACCCCGACCGCATCACCGCCCAGTGGTGGAAGGAGGAGCGCGGCGCCCGCGTCTTCATCGACTTCAACCAGAACGCCCCCCACAAGACGGTTTTCGGCGCCTGGTCGGTGCGCCCCCGCGTGGGCGGCCAGGTGTCCACGCCCATCGCCTGGGACGAGGTGGACGACGTCGACCCGGACCAGCTGACCATGGCCACCGTTCCTCCGAAGGTCGAGGCCGAGGGCGACCCGTGGGCGGCGATGTACGACGAGCGCCAGTCCATCGGGCCCCTGCTGGCCCTGTCGGAGCAGGACATGGCCGCCGGCCTCATGGACGCGCCCTGGCCGCCCGTCTATCCGAAGATGCCCAACGAGCCGCCCCGGGTGGCCCCGAGCCGGGCCAAGAAGGAGCCGTAGCCAATCGTGGGGCACGATCCAGCGGGTCACGGCCGCGCGCGCTCCGGGCGGCACTGACGCCGACGCGAAGCAACGGACGCACCGATTCCCAGTCAGCCGAGACGCGCCGCGAGGCGCTCGACTCGGTGGACGAACGCCGGCGCGTCGAGCCGGGCGCACACGTCGGCGAAGGCGGGCGACGGCCCCACCCACTCGAGCTCATCGACCGTCGCTGACACGGGGGCGTCGGACTCGATGGTGGCGATGCGCCGGAACAGCAGGGCCTCCTCGTACTCCCGCTGGAGCGTGGCGGCCAGCTTGGCGCCGCCGCGCACGGTGATGTCCCACTGGCCCGCGGCCGCCGGGATGTCCTCGAGGTGGCCATAGCGGGCCAGCACCGCGGCGGCGGACTTCGCCCCCCACCCGGCCAGGCCCGGGAAGCCGTCGGCGCTGTCGCCCACGAGGGCGAGGTAGTCCGGGATCGACTCGGGGGGCACCCCGAACTTCTCGATCACGCCGGCCCGGTCGACGAGCTGCTGCTTCCGGCGGTCGTACTGCGCGATGCGGCCGTCGTCGGTGACGCACTGGCCGAGGTCCTTGTCCGGCGTGCAGATCAGCACCTGCTCGACCCGGGGGTCGGCGGCGGCCATCTGGGCACCGGCACCGAGGGCGTCGTCGGCCTCGAACTCGACCATGGCCCAGACCATGAAGCCCGCCGCCTCGAGCGCCTCTTCGAGGAGGGGGAACTGGGCGAAGAGCACCGGGTCGACGCCCGAGCCGTCCTTGTAGCCGTCGTACAGGTCGTTGCGGAACGACTCGATGACGTGGTCGGTGGCGATGGCCACGTGGGTGGCACCGTCCTCGAGCAGCTGGAACATCGAGCCGACCACGCCGCGGGTGGCCGACACCTCCATCCCCTCGCCGTTCACGTGCGACGGCAGGGCGAAGAAGTACCGGAACAGCTCGTAGGTCCCGTCCACCAGGTGCACCTTCACCGGGCGAGCCTGCCACAGGAGGGCCAAGTACCGTCGGGCCATGAGCGCGCGGGCGGTGCCGAACGGGTGGCGCATCCGGCGTGCCACCCAACGGGTCCGGAGCAGCATGTGGATCGTTCCCACCCTCTAACGAGTGCCCACCCGAGGTGGCCGCGGGAGCGGTCGCCCGCCTCACCCCCCAGCCGCTGGGCAACATGGGCCAGTCCCCCACCCGGGTGGCCTGACGCGAACGTCCTTCCACCTACGTGATCTGCGCCCGGGACAACGCCGTGCACCCCGACCTCCAGCGCATCCTCGCCGACCGCGCCACGACGTCGGTCGAGTGGGACACCGACCACTCGCCCTTCCTGGCCGACCCCGACCGGGTCAGCGCCTTCTTGGCTAACCTCGCCCGCTCCCTCTGAATGTGGTGGGCATCGCAGAACCGGGCGGGACGGGTGCACCCGGGGAACACACACCCACGGTCGCGGTAGATCAGGGCGCGGCGCTGGCGAGCTGGGGCCCGGCGTGCCGTCCGTCAGCTCGACCCCCGGCGGTACCTCGTCGCAAGGTACTCATCGACCCAATTCCTGGAGCTTCGCCACTCGCCATCGGCGCCGCGAACGGCTTGGAGGCGGCCTCGATTGGCGGCGGTTCGCAGTGCAGGAGCCGCGATCTCGTCGCTGGCGAGCGCGGCAAGGGGCACCAGTCGAGCGGGGCCCGCCACAGCGGGAACGATGAAGCGGTAGAGGTTGTCCAGGATCGAACGCGCCAGCAGCTCACCGAGCGCGCCGCAGTCGCCGGCGTCTGCTCGACGCAATGCCGTGAGGTACTGGCTCCGCTGACGCTTGTAGATGATCGCTGGGGGGTAGCCGAGTCGAACGAGGACGAGGTTGAGCACCAGGCGACCGGTCCGACCGTTGCCGTCGAGGAATGGGTGAATGCGTTCGAAGGAAGCATGCAGCTCCGCCATCTCCTCGGGGAACGACGGTGATCGAGCGACCAGCCCGTTCGCTCGTTCAAGCCAGTCGTCCACCGAGGCCCCTATCAATGGCCAGGTTGGCGGGGTCATGCCGCCCGGAAACGGCTGGATGTCGTGTTCGCGAAACGCACCAGGGGCTTCACGTGCCGACGCGTCGGGATGAGGCGACACGTCCCACACAGGCGTCATCGCCATCGTGTGGACACGGCGTAGCTCGGTCACGCTGATCACGTCCGTGCCTCCGGTGAGGTCGGGACGAACGGCCTGGTTGTACACCCAGTCGGCCGCGTCGGCGTAGCCCCGGACCTCCATGTACTCAGCGAGCTCCTTGTTGCCGACTGCTCTCCCCTGCTCGAGCAGCGCCTCGACCTGCTTCAGCACGAGGGTGTTTCCCTCGATCGCCGTCGAGTGGTGCGCTTCCTCGTACCAGAGCCCACGCCAGATGTCCTGCGCCTCGACGGGATGAGGAAGGCCACCGAGCCGTTGCCAGAGCTCGGCGATCTGCACATCGAGCCGCTCATAGATGACCTCACGGCGCGGCCGGCCCCGGCGGGCCTGAAAGTGTTCGCTCATGACCTATCGAACTGTACCGAACACTTTCGGGAAAGTATTCGCTTGGTGCCGACCAAACGAACCGAACCACAGTTGCACGCTTGTGATTCGAGACGCACGCCGCCGCAGGCGTGGCCGTTGATCCTGGCGCACGCCCTGCCTACCCTCGGTGCATGAGCACCCGCCTCGTGTCGGACGAGCGTTGATGGACGCCCCCGGTCTTCCGGCCGAGCTCGAGACCCTGGCCTTCCTGCTCGGTGAGTGGGTCGGCGAGGGCGAGGGCGTGTACCCCACCATCGAGTCGTTCGGGTACCACGAGGAGGTGCACTTCTGGCACGTGGGCAAGCCCTTCCTCGCCTACACGCAGCGCACCCGCCACACCGACGACGGCCGCCCGCTCCACGCCGAGATGGGCTACTTCCGCCCGGTGGGCGCCGACGGCGTCGAGCTGTCCCTCGCCCACCCCACCGGTATCACCGAGGTCTCGGCGGGGACGCTGATCGGCACCCGCATCGACCTCGCCTCGGTCACGGTTGGACGGACGCCGACGGCGAAGGAGGTCACCGCGGTCGAGCGCACCATCGAGGTCGACGACGACCACCTGCGCTACACCGTCCGCATGGCCGCGGTGGGCCAGCCCCTCCAGCACCACCTGTCCGCGTCGCTTCGTCGCGTGTGACACGCTCACGGCGTCTGCCAGGGCGGGTAACGTCCGGGCACTGAACGCTGTTAACCACATCGGGGGGACCGTGGTGATTCGAGCGGCACGCACGCGGGCGGCACTCGTGGCCTTCGCGCTCGTCGCCCTGGCCGCGGCCACCACGGCGGCCTGCACCGAGACCGTGCAGCGCTCGGCCGCCGGCCCGCCTCCGTCCAACTCGACCGGCGCCACCATCCCCACCACGGCCCCCGACGGACCCGCCATCGAGGGCTACGGGGGCCAGGAGGCCAGCTTCGGGACGGTTCCCGACGAGGCCGTCGAGGCCACGGGCACCCCGATCCGCCTCGGCATGATCAACCAGGAGGACACGCCCCTCGGCTCGTTCCCCGAGCTGCGCCTCACGGTCGAGGCCGGCGTCGAGTGGATCAACACCGAGCTCGGCGGGGTGGACGGCCACCCCCTCGAGCTCGACGCCTGCATCACCAACTTCTCGGTGGAGCGCTCCCAGGCCTGCGCGCAGCAGATGGTGGGCGACGACGTGGTGGCCGTGCTCGGCGGCATCGACATCACCTCCAACGGCTCGATCCCCGTGCTCGAGCAGAACGACCTGCCCTACGTCGGCGGCATCCCCATCAACCTCGACGAGGAGCGCAGCCCCATCTCGTTCCAGTTCAGCGGCGGCACCCCCGGCGCCTTCACCGCGTTCGCCTGGTACGCCGCCGAGGTGCTCCACGCCGAGCACATCGCCGTCGTCTACGCCGAGTACCCGCCCATCCAGACCGCGGCCCAGGACTACGGGGTCACCGTGGCCGAGAACCTCGGCGTGGACGAGGTGAGCGAGGTGGCCTTCGGCCTGTCGACCACCGACTTCCTGCCCGTGCTCCAGGAGGCCAACGCCGGCGACCCCGACGCCATCCTCGTGGGCGCAGCCGACACCTCGTGCGTGCCGGCGATGCAAGGGGCCCGCGACCTCGGCATCACCGCCCCGCTGTTCCTCGTCGGCTCGTGCGCGGCGCCGTCGATCATCGCCGAAGCAGGCCCGGAGGCAACCGAGGGCCGGATCTTCAACATCGAAGGACGGCTGGAGGCCGCCGAGGACAGCACCGACGCCGTCGACGGGGCCCTCTACACCCTGGCCGTCCTGAAGTACGGCGACGGCCTGAACCCGGTGGGGGCGGGCACGGTCTCGTTCCGCGGCCTGATGAACCTCTACGCGGTGATGACCCGGATCGGAGCCGACGAGGTCTCGCCCGCCACCATCATCGATGCGCTCCGCTCGTCGGAGGACGTACCCAGCTTCAACGGGTACCCCTACACCTGCGCGACCCCGCAGGTGCCGGGCCTGCCCTCGCTCTGCGCGCCGGAACAGGTGCTGGTCGAGCAGCGCGACGGCAACCTCCACGAGGTGTCCGACGGCTGGGTGCCCGTGCCCGAGATCCTGGCCGACCATGGGTGACCAGCTCCTCCTCGGCCTCGGCGCCGGGGCGGTCATCGCCAGCCTGGCCCTGGGCCTCGTCGTCGCCTACCGCGCCTCCGGGGTGGTCAACTTCGCCCACGCCGCGCTCGGCATGTACGTCGCCTTCGCCTACTTCGAGCTGCGCCGCACCGGCGACCTGGTCCTGCCCATCCTCGGCCTGCCCGAGCGCGTCGGGCTCTTCCCCGTCCACACCGATCCCGCCACCGGGCTGGCCAGCCACGTCCCCACCGAGGCCACCGCTCTGGCCATCTGCCTCGTGTTGGGCGCCGGCGCCGGCCTCATCGTCTACCTGTTGATCTTCCGCCCGCTGCGCCACGCCCCCGCCCTCGCCCGCGTGGTGGCCTCACTAGGCCTGCTGCTCTACCTGCTCGCCCTCGCCGGCATCCGCTTCGGCGGCGCCGGCGCGGCCACCGGGCGGACCACCGAGCACGTCCTGCCGGCGCGCACCGTCGACGTGTTCGGCACGACCATCCCCCAGGACCGCTTCTGGCTGGCCGGCCTCACCGTCCTCGCCACCGCCGGGCTCTGGGCGCTGTACAAGTGGACCCGCTTCGGGCTCAGCACCCGGGCGGCGGCCGAGAACGAGAAGGGCGCCCTGCTCCTCGGCATCTCCCCCGACTGGCTCGGCAGCCTCAACTGGATGATCGCGGGCGCCCTCGCCGGCGGTGCGGTGATCTGCGTCTCCGGAGCGGGCATCGTGCGCCTCTCCCCCGCCGAGATCACCTTCCTGATCGTGCCCGCCCTCGCCGCCGCGCTGGTCGGCGGGTTCGAGTCCTTCGTGGTGACCGCGGCGGCGGGCATCGCCATCGGCCTCGGTCAGTCGGCCATCGTGCGGTTGCAGGTCGACTGGACCTGGCTCCCCGACGTCGGCCTCCAGCAAGGCGTCCCCCTCGTAGTGATCCTCGTCACCATGGTCGTGCGGGGCCAGACGCTCCCGACGCGCGGCACGCTCTCGGTGGGCCGATTCCCCCGCTCACCCCGCCCGGTCGCGGTGGGCCGAACCACCGCGGTGCTCGTGGCCGCCGCCGCGCTCGGCCTGCTCACCCTCGGCAGCGACGCCCGCCTCGCCATCATCACCACGACCATCGCCACCCTCGTGTGCCTGTCGATCGTCGTGCTCACGGGCTACGTCGGGCAGATCTCGCTGGCGCCCCTCGCCTTCGCCGGCGTGGCCGCGTTCTCGATGGTCAAGCTCACGAACGACTTCGGGGTGCCCTTCCCGATCGCGCCCCTGCTCGGTGCCGCCATCGCCGCCGGGGTGGGGGTCCTCGCCGGCCTCCCCGCGGTGCGGGTCCGGGGCCTGAACCTCGCCATCGTGACCCTCGCCGCCGCGGTGGCCATCGAGGAGCTCGCCTTCAAGTGGGCCTGGTTCACCGGCGGGCTGGGTGGCACCAGGGTCCCCGAACCGACCCTGTTCGGCATCGACCTCGGCATCGCGGCCCGGGGCGACGCCTACCCTCGACCGGCGTTCGGCCTCCTGTGCCTCGTGGTGGTCGCGGCCTGCGGGGTCTTCGTGGCCGCCTTGCGCCGCAGCCCCACCGGCCTGCGCTGGCTGGCCGTGCGGGCCAACGAGCGGGCCGCGTCCGCCGCCGGCATCGACGTGGCCCGCGCCAAGCTCGTCGCCTTCGCGGTCTCGTCGTTCCTGGTCGGCCTCGCCGGCTCGCTGCTCGCCTACCAGCGCCAGAACCTGTCGGTGAGCAGCTTCACCGTGTTCCAGTCGCTCGGCTACTTGGCCGTCACCTACATCGGCGGGGTGGCCAGCATCGCCGGGGCCCTGCTCGCCGGCGCCCTCACCCAAGGCGGCGTCGTCACTGAGCTGACCGGCGGGGACTCGACCTCGCAGTACCAGTTCGCCCTCAACGGGGTGGTGCTGATCGTGGTGGCCATCGTCTACCAGGACGGCCTGGCCGGCGCCCTGGGGCGCCTGTGGGAGCGGGTGGGCCTCAGTCGGTCCAACCGGGAACGCCCTCGTCGAGGTCGACCTCGGCCGAGTTCATGAGCCCCGCCAACATCCGGTAGTAGCCCACCAGCAGGGTCAGTTCGATGAGCTCAGGCTCGGCCCAGGTCCCCGCAAGGGCGATCCACGTGTCCTGGCTGATCTTGTCGTGGGCGCAGAGCTCGTCCACAGCGTCGACCACGGCCCGCTCGTGGTCGGTCCACTCGCCCACGAGGGCGGGGGTGCGCAGCTCGGTGATGTGGCGGTCGTCGAGGCCGACCTCGCGCCCGAGCAGGGTGTGCTGGCCCCACTCGTACTCGGCCTCGGTGCGCCACGCGGTGCGGAGGATGGCGATCTCGCGGACGCGGGGGTCCAGGGTGCCCTCGAAGAGGAAGACCCGCCCGAGGCGCAGGGCGCGGCGGGCCAGGTCCGGGTGGTGGGCGAGGGTGCCGAACAGGTTGGCCGGCGACGCGGAGCCGGTCGCCCTGGCCCCTTCGATGATCTTCTGGCCGATCGGGTCGTCCGACGAGGTCAGGGGGTCGATGCGCGCCACCGGACCCTCCCTATTCCTGGACCAGCTCGATGAGGGTGCCGAAGGCCGTCTTGGGGTGCACGAAGGCGACGGTCGTGCCGCGCGACCCGGGACGGGGGGCCTCGTCGATCACGCGACCGCCCTGGTCCTTCACGGCCTGGAGGGCGGCGCCGCAGTCGGCCACGCGGTACCCGATGTGGTGCAGGCCCTCACCCTTCTTCTCCAGGTACTTGGCCACCGGCGAGTCGTCGCGGGTGGGGGTCAGCAGCTGGATGTAGGACTCGGCCACCGCCAGCAGGGCCTCTTCCACGCCGTCGCTCTCGACCACCTCGCGGTGCTCGACGGTGGCGCCGAAGGTCTCGCGGTAGTAGTCGATGGCGGCGCCGAGGTCGTTCACGGCGATGGCCACGTGGTCGATCTCGGTGAGCAACGAGCCGACGCCCTGGCCGGACTGCTGCTGGGCCTGGTCGTCGTCCTCGTCGCCGGGCATCCGTGCGGTCACGGGGGTCATGTTTGCCTTGTCCCTCCTTCGTCGGGACCCCTTCGGGATCCGGTTCGTCCTCTGCGCTGCTCCGCTTCGCTCCGCAACGTCACGTGGCCCGGTCAGGCGCCGTGGCGGCGAAACAGGGTGATCTTGTCCTCGCCGACCTTCTCGCGGAACTCGGGGTCGTCGATGCCGAGGCCCTCCTCCGGAGCGAGGCACAGCACCCCGATCTTGCCCTCGTGGAGGTTGTGGTGGACCTGGTAGGCGGCCTCGCCGACCTCGCCGAGCGGGTACACCGCCGAGAGGATGGGCTGGATCTTGCCCTCGGAGATGAGGCGGTTGGCCTCCCACGACTCCTTGTAGTTGGCGAAGTGGGAGCTGACGATGCGCTTAAGCTTCATCCAGAGGTGGCGGTTGTCGTACTCGATCATGTAGCCGCTGGTGGCGGCGCAGGTGACGATCGTGCCGCCGCGGGCGGTGACGAACACCGAGGCCCCGAAGGTCTGGCGGCCGGGGTGCTCGAACACGATGTCGACGTCACGGCCGATCATCCCGCGGATGTCCTTGCCCAGGCGGCGCCACTCGGCCTCGTCCTGGGTGTGCTCGTCCTTCCAGAACTGGTAGCCGGCGGCCTTGCGGTCGATGGTGTGCTCGCAGCCCAGCTCGTGGAGCAACTCGGCCTTCTCGGGAGAGGAGACGACGCCCACCGGGGTGCCGCCGCCGTTGAGGACGTACTGCACGGCGTAGCCGCCGAGGCCGCCGACCGCGCCCCAGATCAGCACGGCGTCGCCTTGGCGCATCTGCACGGCGTTGGGGCTGACGAGCATGCGGTAGCTGGTGGAGTTGGTGAGGCCGTTGCAGGCCGCCTCCTCCCAGGTCAGGTGCTTCGGCTTCGGCATGAGCTGGTTGGCCTTGACCACGGCGAGGTCGGCGAGGCCGCCGAAGTTGGTCTCGAAGCCCCAGATGCGCTGGTTGGTGGCCAGCATCGAGTCGTCGTGGGCGGAGGGGTCCTGGTCGTCCACGTGGTTGCAGTGCACCGTGACCTTGTCGCCCGGCTTCCAGTTGCGCACCGCCGAGCCCACCTGGACGACGACGCCCGAGGCGTCCGAGCCGACGACGTGGTACGGCAGGTCGTGACGGGCCCCCCAGCGGCTCTCCTTGCCGAGGCGCGAGAGGAAGCCGAAGGTGGGCAGCGGCTCGAAGATCGAGGTCCAGACCGTGTTGAAGTTGATCGACGACGCCATCACCGCCACGTAGGCCTCGTCGGGGGCCAGCTCGGGTCGGGCGACCTCTTCGACGTGGAGGGACCGGCGGGGGTCCTTGTCCTCGGACGCCACCCCCTCCCACATCGCCATCTCGTCCTTCTTCACGAGGGCGGCCCGGTAGGCCTCGGGGAGCGGGAGGGCGGCGATCTCGTCGCCCGAGGCACCCGCCTGGATGGCTTCAAGGATCTTTTCCATAGGCGCCGAAGGTAGCGGGCCGCCGGGGTACGGGCCGAGTCCGGGCCGCTCAGCCCTACCACGGAGAGCATTCGCGCGCTACGCTCAGTGGTCGGCAGACAGGGTTCGCTCCTTGAGCGGAACCCTCGTCGGTTCTTGACCGCAAGCGAGGTACGCGATGGCACTGACGCCCGAGGACATCGAACAACACATCTTCAAGGTCTCTCGGCGAGGCTACGACAAGGTCGAAGTCGACCGGTTCATGGGCGAGGTGGCCAAGAGCTACCGCGAGGTCCAGCAGAGGATCGACGAGGTCTCCGCCGGAACAGAGGCGACCGCGGACGCGACCGTTGGCTCGCCTCTGCCCGTGCGCACCCCGGGCGCCACCACGGAGGGTGGCGGCGAGCTCTTCTCCTTCGACCGTGACCCCGTCCCCGTCCAGTCTGAGATCGAACGGGAGCCCGAACCCACGCCCGAGCCCGCCGCCGAGGGAGACGACTTCCAGCGCCTCGGCACCGAGGTGGCCGACGTGTTGCGCACCGCCCACTCCTCGGTGGCCCAGCTCCGCCACGAGGCCGAGGTCGAGGCGGCCGTGATCCGGCAGCAGGCCGACCGCGAGATCGTCGACCTGCGTCGCAACGCCGAGGTCGAGGCGGCCCTCGTCCGTGAGGGCGCCGAGCGCGACGCGGCCGCCCTCAAGGCCGACGCCGAGAGCCACGCGTGGCGCCTTCGGGCCGAGGCCGACGAATACGCCGCCCGGGTGCACGTCGACACCGATCGGGACGCCACGGAACGGACCGCCGCCGCGGCCCTGGCCCTTGATCAGGCCGAGCATCGCCTCCACGAGGCTCGCATCGCCGCCGACGCCATGCTGGCCGACGCGGACCAGCGCGCCACGGCGATCGTCCGTGAGGCCGAGGTGGCGGCCCTGGCCCGGAAGGCCGAGCTCGAGGCCCTGTCGGCCAAAGCCGACGCCGAAGCCCGGATCCGTCGTGAGGACCTGTTGGCCGAGGCCGAACAGCGCCTCGACGCCGTCGCCGGCACCGAGGCCGCGCTCCGAGCGCGGCTCGTGGCCGCTCACGGGGACCTCAGCGCCGCCCTGGCCAGGTTCCCGGCAGTTGTCGCTTCGCCGGCGCCCGCCGCCGAGGTCGGCCCCGACGTCCCCGCGACCCCCCCCACCGTCGACCTCACCGACGCGAGCGGCGACCACGTGGTGCTCGACCTCACCGGCGACGCTGCCGACCCCGACGCCGAGCCTCCGGTGCCGTCGGACTGGCCAGGGCCGCCGCCGGCGCTCGGTCGCGTCGACGACCCGCTCGGCCACCCCGTCTCGGCGTCCAGCGAGTCGTCGTCTGTCGCCACGGACCTGGCCACGCCGGCGGCGCCGGCGGCGCCCGAGGCTGCATCGATCGATGCCGATCCGCTGCCCGACATCGTGCGCAACGCCATCGGTCGAGCGGTGCAGAGCGCGGTCGACCGAGGCGACGCCGACCCCGCCTGAGCGCGCGCCGCCAGCTTTCCTTCGCGAGATCCGGCCCCGTACACTCGCCTCGACACGTAGGCACCGGGAGGATTCACCCATGGCTGGTTCTGTCATTCTCACGGGGGCGCGCACACCCGTCGGCAAGCTCTCGGGCGCACTGGCGTCGTTCGCCGCCACCGACCTCGGGGGGTTCGCGATCAAGGCCGCCCTCGAGAAGGCCGGGCTCTCGCCCGAGCAGGTCGACTACGTGATCATGGGCCACGTGCTCCAGGCCGGCGCCGGCCAGATCACCGCCCGCCAGGCCGCCGTGAACGCCGGCATCCCCCTGTCGGTGCCCGCCACCACCATCAACAAGGTGTGCCTCTCCGGGCTGAACGCGATCCACCTGGCCGACCTGATGGTCCAGTCCGGCGAAGCCGACATCGTCGTCGCCGGCGGCATGGAGTCGATGACCAACGCCCCCTACCTGCTGCCCGGCGCCCGCGCCGGCTACCGCCTCGGCGACAAGAGCGTCGTCGACTCGATGATGTACGACGGCCTGTTCTGCGCCTTCGACCAGGTGGCCATGGGTGCCGGCACCGAGAAGTACGCCGCGTCCGCCGGCCTCGAGCGCCTGCCCCAGGACGAACTGGCCGCCGCCTCCCACGAGCGGGCCGCCCGCGCCGCCAAGGACGGCAAGTTCGACGACGAGATCGTCCCCGTCGAGGTGCCCCAGCGCAAGGGTGATCCCGTGGTGGTCAGCATCGACGAGGGCGTCCGGGGCGACACCACCGTCGAGTCGCTCGCCGGCCTGCGTCCCGCCTTCGACAAGGCCGGCAACATCACCGCCGGCAACGCCTCGCAGATCTCCGACGGCGGCGCCGCGGTGATCGTCACCTCCAAGGCCAAGGCCGAGGAGTTGGGCATCGCCCCGCTCGGCGAGATCGTCAGCTACGGCCAGGTGGCCGGCCCCGACCCGTCCCTGATCAGCCAGCCCGCCCGCGCCATCGAGGCCGCTGCCTCGCGGGTGGGCATGGCGGTGTCCGACATCGACCTGTTCGAGCTGAACGAGGCCTTCGCCGCGGTCGGTGTGCAGTCCATGAAGGACCTCGGCATCACCGGTGACGTCACCAACGTCAACGGCGGCGCCATCGCCATCGGCCACCCGGTCGGCATGTCCGGCACCCGACTGGCCCTCACCATCCTGCTCGAGCTCCAGCGCCGCGGTGGCGGCGTCGGCGCGGCCGCCCTCTGCGGCGGCGGCGGCCAGGGCGACGGCATCATCGTCCGGACCCTCTAGGCCGACCGCCCCGATCGCTCGGCACTGTTCGCCCGGCCCGCCCATGATGGGCCGGTGAACGACATCCTCGACGACCTGCGCCGCTGGCGCGGGCAGGGTCGTCGGGTCGCGATCGCACGCGTCATCGACGTCGACGGTTCGAGCCCGCGCCCGGCGGGCGCGGCCATGGCGGTGTCCGAGGACGGCGAGGTGGCGGGCTCGGTGTCCGGCGGCTGCGTCGAGGGCGCGGTGGTGGCCACCGCGCTCGAGGTGCTCGAGACGGGTGAGCGGCGCATCGAGACCTACGGCTACTCCGACGACGAAGCCTTCTCGGTGGGCCTCACCTGCGGGGGCACCATCCACCTCTTCGTCGAGCCCTTCGACTGGTAGCCCATGCCCGGCACCCTGTTCGACGAGCTCGCCGCCGCCATCACCGCCGGCCGCCCGGCCGTGCTGGCCACCGCCATCGACGGCGACCAGGCGGGGGCCAAGGCGCTCGTGGTCGCGCCGGAGGGGGCCGACGACCTCCAGGTGGCCGCCACGGGGTGGACCGACGAGCAGCTCGAGCGGGCCGTGCGTCGCGACGCCGCCGCCGCAGTGACCTCGGGGGCCACCAGCGTCCGCCGCTACGGCGACGCTGGTCAGCTCGAGGGCGATGCCCACCGCGTGTTCTACGAGGCCTTCGTTCCTCCACCGCGGCTGATCATCTTCGGGGCGGTCGACTTCAGCGCGGCCCTGGCGCGCGTGGCCAAGGTCCTCGGGTTCCGGGTCACCGTCTGCGACGCCCGCCCCGCCTTCGCCACCCGCGCCCGCTTCCCGGACGCCGACGAGGTGGTCGTGGACTGGCCCGACCGCCACCTCGCCGAGGTCGGCGCCGAGCTGGGGCAGCGCGACGCCGTGTGCGTGCTGACCCACGACGCCAAGTTCGACGTCCCCGCGGTCGTGGCCGCGCTGGCCACCGACGTCGGCTACCTGGGCGCCATGGGCTCGCGGCGCACGACCGAGGAGCGCGCCCGGCGCCTGCGCGTGGCCGGCGTCACCGACGAGGGCCTCGCCCGCCTCCTGGCCCCCATCGGCCTCGACCTGGGGGCCCGCACCCCGGAGGAGACCGCGGTGGCCATCTGCGCCGAGATCATCGCCTGCCAGACCGGTCGTGCCGTGCCCCGCCTGCGCGACACCGACGGCCCCATCCACGGCGTCCGGCCCTGAGGCGCGCCGCCCGGGGGCCCGCGCTCACCGGACCAGGATCAGCGCCACCAGGCCGGCGGTGATGACGACCGACGCCCGCAGGCGCCGGCCGCCCAGGCGCTCGCCCAGGAAGACCCAGCCGGCATAGGCGCCCAGCACGATGGAGGACTCCCGCAGGACGGCGACGTAGCCGACCGGGGCGAAGCGCACCGCCACCAGCACGAGCGAGTAGGCGCCGGTCAGGCAGCCGCCGGCCACGAGGTAGCGCCTCCAACCGGGCAGCGCCGAGCGCACCAGGGCCGCCCCCCGGCCACGGGCGAGGCCCCACAGCGAGAGGAAGACCGCCGACACCACCGTCACCGAGATGCCGTAGGCGAGCCCGTCGGTGGCGGCACGCGAGCCCGCGGAGTCCACCAGTGTGTACACGCCGATGGTCGCTCCGGTCAGCAGGGCGAAGCGGAACTCGACCAGCGGCGTGCCCCGGCCCACCAGCAGGCCCAGCCCCACAGCCACGACCACGATCGCCCCCCATGCCGGCCAGGGCAGGTGGTCGTCCAGCAGGACCACGCCGCCGAAAGCGGCCAGTACCGCCCCGGTGCCGCGCGACAGGGGGTACGCGAGCGAGAAGTCGCCATGCCGGTAGGCCGCCACGAGGGCGGCCACGTAGCCGACGTGGATGAGCCCCGAGCCGAGCAGGTACGGGATCGTGTCCGCCCCCGGCGGGCCGACGACGAGCAGGACCGGCAGGAAGAGCAGGCTCCCGGCGAGGTACTGCGCCCACGCCGCGAGGTCCCGGTCGTCGCTGGTCTTGACCAGGAAGTTCCAGCTCGCATGCAGCACGGCGGCGGCGAGGGCCAGGACCGTCGCCGTCAGCACCGGGGCACGATAAGCAGTGGTGGCCCGGCGGGGCCACACTGGTCAAATGCAGGAACGCGAGGAGCGGGACGAGCCGGGCGAGCCCGACCTGGGCCTCACGACGCTCCGGGGCCGTCTGCTGGTGGCGTCGCCGGTGCTCACCGACCCCAACTTCGATCGGACGGTCGTCCTGCTCGTGGAGCACGGCGCCGACGGGGCGCTGGGGCTGGTGCTCAACCGGCCGAGCGAGCTGCCCGTCGGAGAGGCCCTGGCCAGATGGGCGGCACGCGCCGCGGCGCCGGGGGCCATGTTCCTCGGCGGGCCGGTGCAGCCCAGCGCCGTGATCTGCCTTGCCGGCGCCGACGGTCCGGATCCCGATGCGGTCCGCGTCGACGACGACCCGGTGCTCACCCCGACGGCGGTACCCGGGATCAGCCTCGTCGACCTCGACGGCGATCCCGACCTCGTGCCTGCCGGCGTCGAGCTCCGCTGCTTCGCCGGGTACGCCGGCTGGGGCGAGGGCCAGCTCGAGGCCGAGATCGACGAGGGCGCGTGGTTCGTGGTCGATCCGCTCCCGGCCGATCCCTTCGTCTCACGTCCGAGCCGACTGTGGCGCGAAGTGCTCGCCCGCCAACCCGGCCCGCTCGCCCGCTATGCGCTGTACCCGTCGAACCCGATGGTGAACTGACCGGCCGCCAAGCGTCGAGCATCGGGGAGGGGTAGCGTCCAACCACCAACGGAGGGCCCGGCGGGCCCCGACGATGAATGGGTGAGCGATGGGACACAGCACGACGAAGGTGACGACCCTGTGGGGCCTGGTGCTGGCACTGCTGCTGGGCAGCCTCGGCGTGGCCGGCGCCCAGGAGGCGCCGGCGGCGGAGACCGACGCGTTCACCCCCGGCGCCGCCGGGATCGGTGACCCGTACTTCCCGAGGGACGGCAACGGGGGCTACGACGTGTCGCACTACGGCCTCGAGCTGGCCTACGACCCGGCCACCGATGTGCTCGACGGGGTGGCAACCATCGACGCCCGGGCGACCCAGAGCCTCTCCCGCTTCAACCTCGACTTCGACGGTCTCGACATCGCATCGCTCACCGTCGACGGCACGCCGGCCACCTTCACCAGGGTCAACGGCGAGCTCAAGGTCACACCGGCCACCCCCCTCCCGGCGCGCACCCACTTCCAGGTGGTGGTGACCTACAGCGGTGTGCCGGTGGCGCAGAGCGGCGACGACCTCGGCGGCGGCTGGATCCCGACCGACGACGGCGTGCTCGTGGCAGGACAGCCCCACGGGGCCTCGACCTGGTTCCCCGCCAACGACCACCCTCGCGACACGGCGGCGTTCGACATCGCCATGACCGTGCCGGAGGGCCTCGAGGCGGTCGCCAACGGCGCCCTCGTCAGCCACGACACCGCCGCCGGCGAGACCCGCTGGGTGTGGTCGGCACCGGCCCCGATGGCCACGTACCTGGCGACGGTGAACGTCGGCGAGTTCGATCTCACCGAGTACCACGACGCCGGGGCCCGCCCGGGTGGCGTGGACTACGTCGACGCCCTCGACCCCGACCTGCTCGCCGTGGTCGCACCGCACACGGGCACGCAGTACGCCCTGTCGCAGGCCGCCAACACGACCTTCAAGCGCCTCCGCCGCACCATCGCCGTGCCCGCCGAGGGTGCGACGATGACGTTCTGGATCAACCGCGACACCGAGTCGGACTGGGACCACGCCTTCGTCGAGGCTCGGACCGCCGGTCAGCGGAACTGGACGACGCTGCCCGACGCCAACGGCCACACCGACGACGACACCGGTCGGTCCTGCCCCTACTGGCTCGGTCTGCACCCGTTCCTCGCCCACTACCAGACCGACGATGGCGCCGGTGGTTGCACGGCGAGCGGCACCACCGGTACCTGGAACGCCGCGAGTGGCTTCAGCGATGGCTGGGAGCAGTGGTCGGTGGACCTGGGCGACTTCGCCGGCGCGAACGCACAGGTGTCGATCTCCTATGCCAGCGACGACTCCGTGCAGGCCGCGGGCGTCGAGGTCGACGACATCGACGTGTCCACCGGTGAGGGCACCACCTCGTTCGAGGAAGACGGTGACGTCATGGACGGCTGGACGGTGCCGGGTGCCCCCGCCAGCAGCGAGCCCAACACCAACGACTGGATCGTCGGCACCGTCGACGACGCACCGATCCCTGCAGGCGTCCACGCCCAGGCCTCGCTCGACCGTCAACCCGAGATCCTCTCGTTCCTGAGCGACAACTTCGGCGACTACCCCTTCGCCGACAGCGGCGCCATCGTCGATGACTACCGTGGCCTGGGATTCGCACTCGAGAACCAGACACGCCCGGTCTACGCCGCCGAGTTCTTCGACGGCACCCCGTCGGGCGACTTGGTGGTGGTCCACGAGCTGGCCCACCAGTGGTTCGGCGACAAGCGGGCGGTGCCCGCATGGAAGCACATCTGGCTCAACGAGGGCTTCGCCACCTACGCCGAGTGGCTCGCGAGCGAGCACGAGGGCGGCGACACCGCGCAGGAGATCTTCGACAGCCTCTACGCCATTCCTGACGACGACGACTTCTGGAGCCTCAAGATCGGTGATCCGGGACCGAACGCCCTGTTCGACGCGCCCGTCTACTACCGGGGGGCGATGGCCCTGCACGCGCTGCGCCTCGAGGTCGGCGACACGGACTTCTTTGCCATCCTCCAGCAATGGGCCGCCCAGCCGAGCCGCGTGCGGGTGACCACCCGCAACTTCACCGAACTGGCCGAGGAGGTGTCGGGACAGCAACTCGACACCCTCATCCATGACTGGGTGAAGACGACGACCAAGCCCTCCCTGTCGGAGTCGGCGGCGAGGGCCACCAGCCCGGCCACCCCGCCGTCCCGGCCCCTCGGCACCCCCGACGCCCCCTGACGCGGGGAAATTCCTCGGATTTCTCGCCCGTAACACTTGACGCGAGTTCGACATAATCGTAATGTGACTGCAACGTTCGAGATCGAGCCACGCTCCCGAGGACAACGACGTCCTTCGGAGCACCCCCCCTTCGGCTCGATGGCGAATCGCTGAGGTGCCGTCTCCGGTGAGCGGGTCAAGTCCGCCCGCGCCCCGCTCACCGGGGCGGCGTCTCAGTCCTCTCGGTTCGGGCGAGTGGCCCCGGACACGAGGCAGCCCTGGCCAAGGGCTTCCTCGCCAAGGCGTCCGAGAAGCCTGCGTCGCCCCCCGGGAGGGTTAGAGCGCGCGACGGCCTTCGAGGGCCTGGCCGAGGGTGAGCTCGTCGGCGTACTCGAGGTCGCCGCCCATGGGCAGGCCGCGGGCGATGCGAGTGACGTCGAGGCCGAGCGGGGTGAGGAGCCGGCTGAGGTACATGGCGGTGGCCTCGCCCTCGATGTTGGGGTTGGTGCAGAGGATGACCTCCGTCACCACCCCGTCGCCGAGACGCCCCAGCAGCTCCTGCACCCGCAGCTGGTCGGGGCCGACGCCCTCGATGGGGCTGATGGCCCCCTGGAGGACGTGGTAACGGCCCTTGAACTCGCCGGTGCGCTCGACGGCGACGAGGTCGCGGGGCTCCTCCACCACGCACAGGACGGTGGCGTCGCGGTTGGGGTCGCCACAGATGCCGCACTCCGTGCCCTCAGCGATGTTGAAGCAGGTGTCGCAGAAGGCGACCCGCTCCTTGGCCTCGACGATGACGCGGGCGAGGCGCAGGGCGTCCTGCTTGGGCAGCTTCAGCAGGTGGAAGGCGATGCGCTGGGCCGACTTGGGGCCGACGCCGGGCAGGCGACCGAGCTCGTCGATGAGGTCCTGGACCGGGCCGGCGTAGACGCCCGCCACTCAGGTCTCCCCGAAGGCGCCACCGAGGCCACCCAGGCCCCCGAGGTTGACGTCGCCCAGGTCGAGCCCGCCGATGGAGCCCCGCTGGAGGTCCTGCACCTGGGCGGTGACGTCGCGCAGCGCGGCGAGGACGAGATCGGCGAGCATCTCGGGGTCGTCAGGGTCGATGACGCCCGGGTCGATGCGGACGTCCTCGAACTCCATGGCACCGGTGACGGTGATCTTCACCGCGCCGCCCCCCGACTGCCCCTCGATGACCGCTGCCGCGAGAGCCTCTTGCGCCGCCATCATCTGCTCCTGCATGCGGGCGGCCTGCTCGAACAGGCCTCCGAGGTCGGGCATCCCGCTGAGGCCGGGGATGCCCAGGCCACCGGCGTCCTCGTCGGGGCCGGACACCTCGTCGGGCACGGCCGGGACCTGCGGATCGTCGCTCATGGTGCTTGGGCCTCCTCCGTCGGCGCCCCTTCGGGATCCGACCATCGTCTGCTGCGCTGCACCGCTCCGCGGCGCAGCCTCTCGATCACGAGGACTCCTCCTCGATGACTTCCACGGCGCCGAAGGCCTCCGCGAGCTTCTCGACCGCGGTCTGGTCCTCGCCGGTGGCGTCGACCAGCTCGGCGGGATCGATCTCGTCCTCGCCCTGCGGCTCCTCGGCGGCGGCCGGCGACGCTGCGCCACCGGCACCGGCACCTGACGGCCCGGCGGCGAGGGCGGCCTCGACCACCTCGGCGTCGACGATCAGGCGCAGGGGCACGGGCTGGCCGAAGTGGGCGGTCAACACGGCCTCGACGTCGGGCCGGAACTCGTCGCAGCGCTGGCGGTGCATGTCGTTGGGGAGGGCGAACACCGCAGTGCCGCCCTCGACGCCGGCGAAGCGGCCGCCCCGGAAGCGGGCCTTGGCCGCGGGGGCGAGCTTGGGCAGCAGGCCGTCTTCCCAGACCGCCACGATGGCGTCGAGGTCGGGACCACCGCCGGCGGCGGATGCCGGCGCCGCCGCGGGTGCTTCGGCCGCTGCGGGAGTCGGCTCGTCGGCGGGGGCGGGCTCGGCGGGGCGGTTGCGGGCCCCGAGGGCGGGCCGGGACGCCGACGGCCCGGTGGGGGCCGAGGTGGCCGCCGCCGGCGCGGGCGCAAGATCGGAAGAG